>Ga0136643_10015012_pt1 | contig 11645 bp, 5 predicted proteins | sample TergutLab28metaG_FD_96883 | JGI IMG/M metagenome (GOLD analysis project Ga0136643, IMG submission 96883) | Labiotermes labralis P1 segment gut microbial communities from Petit-Saut dam, French Guiana - Lab288 P1 (version 3) (version 3) | ecosystem: Host-associated > Arthropoda: Insects >...
ATTATATTGGCTTTTTTTCTTGTGTTTGTTGTTCTTATTTTGTTATAACCCGGCTTGGTTTTAAATTTTATTTTGCTTTTTTAATTACCCGGTCCCCCCCCCCCCCCAATTTCGAAACATGTCTAGAGTTTGTACAACATTTGAGGGACGTTGGTGGTGCATATTGCAGACACTCCCGGACTTTCGTTAAAATGACGTTCCGGAAGATCCGGGGTAAATCGAATTTTGCGCAGTTTGGAACTGAATGTGCATAACGTCGACCGTATATACATACACAAGGAATAACAGTTTACATACAAACTCCGACACACCTACCGCACCAAGACCGGCCCGTCATTAAGTTATCGCCCAGCAGCATTCTTCCTTCACATTCGTCTCATTACATTTTTACTCGTGCAAGGAAAAATACGGGACGAGTTTTATAATTGTTATATTTCTTTTTTACTTTGTTAAAATTGCATAGGGGTGCCCATTTCTTTCGCCGTGACTTGTTATCCCATAAACATAGCTACGGAACCTATCGCCGTCACGAGAAACTAAAGGAAACGAGATTACGATGCCTTCTTGGATATGACGTCATGATGCCAGGTATGTGGGTAAGAACACTTCGGAAGAACGTGGTGCTTCCATCTTCAGGATCCCTCCACCTCTCCAAACCCTGAAGTTGGAAGAAAGACGTTTTCCGAAACGTTTCTACCTATCAGCCAAACTACAGGGCATCACATTTCGTAGGACGTGTTCTTGACACTCACTACATTGATAAACTCAAATCTCAGGCTTGAAGATATTTTTATTTGCAATTTGAAAATTTGCAATCATTACGACTACAAACGTTCGAGTATCATTTTAATACCTTAATATCCACGCCGACCCCGCCTACCGCCTAACCCCCTGTTCCTATTCATTGGGTATCGGGTAGTCTTTCCCCGGTGGTGGTACTGGCGGGGCGTGAAGTTGGCCATCTCCATCCAGTGCCGAGTATAAGAATACGTAGAGATGTAACCTTGCTACAACTATATACCTTCGTGGCGTGGACAGGAAAGGATTCACGTTTTTCCACCACCGGATGCCTTACAATATTCTTCGGCCGATGATGTCGAACCTCCATTGGCCAAACGGGTCGCCCATGTGTCGACAAAGGTAACGCTGTATGGAATTTTAGAGTAACGCTGTCCCACTAAGGTGCAAGTAAGGGCATTTAAAACGAAAGTAACTCCGGCCGTCAGCAGCTGCTTTGTGATTTAAAGGCCGGAAGGTAAGATTAATCATTTTCGCGAGCCCAGAAACTTTGCTTGTCCTAATCATATTCTTCCTCTTTTCTCTTTTCATTCTAAAAAATGGGGATGAGGCTTGAAAACGCTGATTTTCTTGACAGAATTCCCTCTCTTCGAAGTACAAATAGTAATTAGTCAAATAATGTATAACATTAGGTACAAAGTTATTACTTTTTCATAATTTTCTCTGAAAGTTAATTTATAAAGGCGCATTTATTACAGCTTTCATAATTGTCTGTGAACTTTAATGTAATTGTAATTTTAAATGTGAACTTCCTGCTGAAGTTTCCCTCTGAAGGAAACTGTCGGTACCCTTTCCGCGCTTTTCTGTCACACCTAGCAGACAAAGAAAGGGAGAGTGTTCGGTGACAGGTACAGCAGCCTACCTTCCAGTGTTTCAATGCATGACCCGCTCGTGCTACAGTGTGGTTCTTTTGTACACAAAGGCAAGCCTAAATTAAACCTTTCATGCCCATTCTGATCAGTTCTTAAACGCTTTATATGTTAAGGTAAAGTAACAATAGGTTTGTGCCGCTGCTGAATGCAGCACCACGCCATGGCAGTATGTGACGGCGTGGATGTATAGTTCTGGGCATTATTAAGCATGGCACAAGATTTAGCCAGAAGGTAGCGGGTTCTATTCCCGATGGTGTCATTGGAATTTTTCATTGACATAATCCTTCCGGCTGCAATATGGCCCTGGAGTCGACTCAGCTTCTAACAGAAAAGAGTGTCAGCAATATTCCCTGAGGAGTAAAGGCGGCCGGTACATAAGGCTGACAACCTTACCACCTTTATGTGCCGATTGTCATGAAATCTGGGGACCTCAACCTCTTGGAACGCCCAGGGCCTGTCAGGCCTATACAGGGATTGCTGTAACCTTACTAGATTTAGGTGAGTGGTAAGCCATACACCTCGGCCACTTACCGTGTTGGAAAGAATCATTGTTCTCCACTGATTAGGAATCTAGTAGGTTCCAAGAGGAGATCTAGATGCTATGGGAAAGAGAGAAATGCCTTATTCCCACAGGGACTCGAAACTCAGTTCCTGGGTTATTGAGCCAAAGGCATGCTCACCATACCGCTTTAGCAATTTCAGTCTAAAAAGGCTCCAAATTACTTAAAGTATATAAATGTAAACATATTACATAAAATACATGTTATTCCTGGACTCATTTGGTAATAAAATTATTGTAAAGCAAGGCATTTTATTTCCAAGGGCTGCACTTGCATAAGCAGAAATGGGCAGGTTGAGGAGAAATAAGGATTTTGACCAACACCCAATAAGGAATACTGTAAGGCCTCTCACTGATAAAACTGGAAAGAAAGAAAGAAAGAAAAGCAATGTGACAAACGTGACTCATACAGTTGTGATACAGTTTTTTCCCGCCCATGGTGGTTTAACACAAGAAGTAGGATGTGAGCCTGGTGAGGCCTGCCTTACCAAGGTATTTGATGTCAGCCTCATGGGGCCTGCCTCACTGAGGTATTTGATGTGAGCCTGATGAGGCATGCCTCACCAAGGCCTGAAGGAGCTTGCTTCACCAAGGTATTTGCTCTGAGCCTGATGGGACTTGTCTCATGGAGGCATTTGTTTTTACTTGATGGTGCCCATCTCACCAAGGCACTTGATGTGAACCTGATGGACCTGCGTGATTTTAGGCTTCCGCCACGAAGTAGATGAGAACTGCTTTCTTCCGGTTTATTACGCAGTGAGTAGTGGTAGTTTCTTACCGACGTTTCGGGACCACCTATCGGTTCCATCTTCAAAGTTCAAGAATCCAAGCCCCTTCTTGGATTCTTAACCCTTGAAGATAGGTTGTCCCGAAACTTTAGTAAGGAATTTCCACTACTTACTGTGTAATAGCCCAGAAGATCATAGTTCTGATGGGACCTGTCTTACCAAGACCTGATGGAGCCTGCTTCACCAAAACATTTGATGTGAGCCTAATGGGCACTGCCTCACCATGGGACTTGGTCCAGACAAGTTTTGTGATGGTAACATTTGCAGCAAAGAATTCGATGAAAATTTTATTTCTGTAATTCAGAGGCCTCATAGTCATAAAATGAATTTTCTGACCCAGCAACCCATGTGATGTAGGTTATTTTTCCTACAGGACTGAGGACAGTGCAATAGTAGATACCAAGTTATGATTTTGAAGTTACTACAGTAAGAGGTTGGAGGGACCATTTGTAGACAGTGGCTGTAAATACTAGCTTGTCAATTTATGCTAATAATTTGGAGCTTTGAAGACTTTGTCTTTGACAAATTTCTTCATAATAATATTTCTTTTAGACTAGTACAGTTTATTTTGTCATATCATTCATTTTCCTTTTTGAAACTGTCAATATTAAATGGTACCCCCTGCTAAAAATATTTTCATATCTAAAATTAACAGATGTGGGGAAAATGTAGTCTGATTCATGATAACAGAAAGTGTAAAAGTGTATTTGACTTTTTCCTTCTGCAGACCTCCAGGTTTTTTAATGCGTTCACAAAAGAGGAATATAAAAAGAAGTTGAACCTTCCCCACTCTCCCCTACTGCTCTAATGTGTTTGAAGCCTGAACCATAGTACTCTAATAATTTGATGGAATCAGTAAAAGTAGTCCATATATGTTTTCACAGCACTGTAGTTGTAAACCACCAAACCAAGACAATATGTGACACTTCTACATTCTTCTCCACAGGTACAATCCCCAACCTGTGGGACAGATGGCATCACTTATAAGAATGAATGTGAACTGAGGGTTGCAGCTTGCAAAAGCAAGCAATTTGTAATGGTGGCATATAAAGGTGACTGCGGTAAGTAAAACCAATTGCTGTCTCACATAATTACCTGGAATGAGGGCTGTAACTCTCTGATCACTACCACTCCCCATTACTCACAAGATTTCCAAATTAGCAGGGTACGTGTTATGAGATTTTTAAGTAAGATTATAGTTTAACGTTTTTAGCCTTTTGAACTTTATACATTGTGTGGCATTTTAAAATTAATTAAAGTAACCACAAATATAGTACTTATTACTGTTGTGTTAATTGTAGAACACCAGACAAAGTCCATGAAGCTAATGATGTTGGAAGTGATATACCATTGTCAGAATCTTAAAGAAATGGGATTGTAATGTTATCCCTTGCTCTTATCTTTGTATAAATTGTAATTCTGAAATTATTATAGACCTAAATAAAATACGTATCTCTTTATATTTTCATGTTAACAGCTTATATGATTGTTCTAATTGCCTGTTATGCACTGTGTTGTGTATCATGTAAGATGTCTGCCTTCATTTGCTTTTATATTCTGGGCTTGTGTTTGTTCACATTTCTTCATTTGCACATACAACCACGCATATTGGTACATTGTCATTAGTAGACACCATACGAGATGTAAAAGATGGTATCTGTGGTGTTTTTCAGACTTGTGCCAGGGTGTAGAATGTCAGTGGGGTGCAAGGTGTGAGGCAGGAGAGTGTGTGTGTCCCACCAACTGTGGCAGTTCAACCGGTATCCACATGTCTGAGCCCGTCTGTGCTTCCAACATGGTGACCTACCCCAATGAGTGCGAACTGCAACGTGCTTCCTGCAACCAGCAACCTGGCGTCCCGCCACTGACCGTCATATTCTACGGGGACTGTCGCGAGAAGAATGTTGTTCCTGCAAGTATGTTGCATGCATTTTGTTGAGTAGGTGCAGTTCTTCAGAAATCTATTGCATTTTGTTGACATTTTTATGAAGGACCCTTATTGGAAAGAAAGAGCAGAATTACATTTAGACAGGATCAAGGTGTTCAAACACTCCTTATCACAATTGGTGTGACAGGAGAGGTGTAAAAAAGGAGGATTTGGTGTTGTAAGAACTTTTATTTATGCACCTTAGGCGACCTAGAAGGGACTGTGAAGGGAAAAGTGGAACCCTCAATGAGGTCTTGTCACCAAGACACACTGCCTGATACACAGATATTCAAATGGACCATCAAATCACAAGGGTCCATTTGGTTATCTGTCTATTTCTACATCACAAGAAGGAAAGGAACATCCTATGTACAATAACAAGGAGGAAGGCCAACTGCATTTGTCACATCTTGCATATCAATTACCTTTTAAAATATGTTACCGAAGGAGAGATAGAAGAAAACATAGAAGTAACAAGAAGACGATGCCGGTGTAAGCAGCTAGTGTATAACCTCAAGGAAATGAGAAGATTCTGGAAATTGAAAGAGGTAGCTGTATACCGCAATCTGTGGAGAATTTGATTTGGCAGAGGTTGCGGACTTATTATAAGACAGACTGATATTGTGTTATAATGTGGCTTGTGTATGTTGATGAAGAAATAGGTTCCTTCAAACAATGGTACAGATTTATCAGGGGACACAGTGTCATATTCCATCAGGTTGTTATATTCATAGTCACTACCAGGAGACAATTATAGCAGATAGCTTTATTTTCTATATATTTACATACTTCAAGATGATAGTCATATTTTGGATGATTATACATTTTAAGAATACAGGTAGATGATAGCTATTTGAAACAGTTTTAGATGTCGGTTAGATACCTTGTACTGTAGCATGCTGTAGCTATGTAATGAGTAGCCTTTGGTAATGAGATTTGAGTTTGAAATATGTTGGGCACTATGAAATACAAATAAGAGAAATGTGACTTATATTGGTTGGTTTTAATCTGCTGCTGACGCAGAGTACTAAGATCTGATAAGCAATTAATAATGTGCTTAACTCTTTAAACGCCACGTTAAATCCCATCTGCCATTTGCTGGCATTATTAGGGCTCACCATATTCTCCACGTAAGAAAGTTAAGGGTTAAATGACCCACACAGTTGGGTCTGGAAGGAGTGTTGAAGATATAAAATAACCATGATTTGTAGAAAGTCAATGAACAGTTTGTCCATGGTGTTAAGGTAAAAGAATAATTTTATAATAGATCTGTATAGCACACAGAAAAGTTCCAAATGTATGACATGAGATACTTTTTTTCTTAATTCACAATCCCAAAATTCGTACTTTATGTATATTCTTCACATGCTTGCAAGAGGCATACTTTGTAATTAACTGCTTCACACTAATTATAATCTCATTTCAAACTTTCGTATTAAATTACTAACACACAGCTCTCTTCCACAGCCCCTCCAACTTTGCCATCATCAAGGCAAGGTCAGGGTGAAGGCCACCAAGTGACCTCAGTTACCACACGGCCTCAAGTAACTTTACCAAACAGCAACAGTAACATCCATACAAATGCCATTACTAATAACAGTAACAGGAGTTCAATGAACAGTAACAATGTCAACGAAGCATGCCGTGACATTCACTGTGACTTTGATGCAACGTGTGAACTTGGCCCTGACAACTTCCCACGTTGCACTTGTCATTTTGACTGTGCATCGCCCATGGGTGGAGGTGGAGGGAAATCCGTGTGTGCATCAGACATGAGGCTGTATCCATCTGTGTGTGTGATGAAGATGGAAGGGTGTCAGAGACAGGAGGAGCTGCGTCTGCGGCCACTAGACCTGTGTGAAGGTGTGGTCGTGTGTTGCATGAATTTCCGTCTGTTGCATGCCTGTTTGGGTCACATTCCTGCTTGTATAACACAGGGGTCGATGCGTAGTTAGAAACATATTTTCGTGTTTTATCATCTAATTTACTATGAGCATGGGAAAACACCAGACATTGTATTATGCTGAACAGCATATTTGAGGTATAAGGCATCTGCTACATAAATGATGGCACCCCTAACTTCAAATGTTGGCCCAGAAGCAAACTGTACAAAAATGTAAAATTTTTGTGACTGTTTGGTCCCTCTGCATGTCTGCTGGGAGCACACCACAGCCAGTTTGTTCCATACTGTTCCCAGTTTATCAGTTACAAGTTTTTATCATTTTTTTCTGTATAATAAATTCAACTGATGTTTCGGGGTGATCATGAATTTGGGGATTCTGGTCTTGTTGGTTGTAATGCTCTGTCAGTGGGTGAGTGGTTCCCATTGTTCCTTTGAAACATACACAGAAAAACAAATTTTCTGGGGCACTGGTTATCCATTTCCAGATGCACTATCATGCTACAAAAAAAGTGGTATGTGTTAAGTATATCATTTTTGCTTACTGCCTGCAGAAGTATCATCCAGTTAGGTTCCACACATGCTTAATGTCAGTTCTAATTGGAAGTGAGTGCTTAGCTTAACCCTCATGTCGTTTTATACCCTGGAGAAGATTCCCAGTAGCTGTTTGCTTGGAGACTGGCTGTGAGCCAGAGCAGTTCTGGATGCAATGGAGAATATCAAAATCTCTGACCCTGTAAAAAGTGCAACCCCAGTTTGCCCATAATCCAGTCATTGCACTGACTGAAGAATCCCATCTACACTGCATGGGTTGCTGGGTAGTTAGGCAGTATGCTTTTTGTTGGAAGACTATTCTACTACACGTTCCGATTTTCCTATCATATCTATTACTCTATTTTACTCTCTCCTGCTCATATGTTAACATACATATTGTTTCACATTCACTTGTAAAATAAAAGCTGTAGATTTTAATAAGATATAAGTAATTTGTCATTTGTTAAAGTTTCTTTTCATATAAACTGTAGAGGGTCCTTCTCAAGAAGAAAATGTATTATGTTATTAAATCTCTGGTTTCAGGGTACTAATAATGTGACAGAAATGTCAGACATAATACACAGAGAATTCTGAGTGCACTATAAATCTTTTCATTTAACAGACTGGAGGGGGTGCAGTAGCCAACACAGGAAGAAGCATTGAAATGATTCAAGAAACTGCTGTGATAAGAAAACTAGTTACTTTAAATCAAAAATAACGCACTGATGCTGTTTTTCTGTATTATTTAATGTGTTGGATTCAGGTAACATGCTATGTGAAGGGCTGACTTCTACGCCTCTCCTTGACTTTTTTAATGAGTGTAACAGAGCACATTTCAAGTATGTGCACATTTGTATACAGTTCAGGAGTAAAATGCATAACATTATGCCCTGTTTGCGTAGGTATGAAAGTGAAGCCTTGCAATGGTGAACCGCCACTAGTTGACCCAGACACAAGACGAGAATATGACTGTGGGAGTGGGCCCAACAGACAGGACTGCCCTTCAGGGAGCTACTGCCACCAGACTCCTCACTTTGCACGGTGTTGTAAGAAAGGTAGATAAACCTTTATGTTTACCCAAAGTTGAATTAAGAATGTCTGTACACAATTGCTAAACAGTGCCATAAAAATCAGCAAGCCAGTAGAGTTACAGGTGTGAATAAAACCACTAGCTATTACTCATTTAATATTTTTTGTTTGAAGTGAGGTAAAATAACAGACAAAAATCTTATTTGAGGGTTGTTTGACCGTGCATCTTCCTCATGATATAAAATGAAATGTCAACTTGACGCACCTAGGTAATTTTATTGATGTATTCTTAGCTCGTACCGTAAACACAACCTACGCAGCGGCTCTCAAGACCACCACCCATCCAAAAACTCGGTGCAGAAAACTGTATGCTGCAACTCAACATCTAATGCTCCTGATGATGGGCGTATGTACCCGAAACAGTTCGAGCTAAGAATACAGCAATAAAATTACCTAGTTGCATCAAGTTGGCATTTCACTTTATTTCATAAAAATCTTATTTTTTTGCCTGTATTTACAGCTCCAGTGGACTTCATTTTTTATTCTCTCATTTAACAACTGTGTTCATGTTTACATTCTTTGTTATTGGTGTACTTGTTTCTTCAATTCATTGCTAGCCTTATTATTTACTTTCTTTGAGAATGAAACTTCATTCATATGAAACAATTTTTGTCATCTTTTTGTTCATTATTGTATTATCTTTATAATTGGGCTGTAAACTGGTAGATTGAACTTACTAAATTCGTGGAGCAGAGTCCTCTTTGAGATTCAAATAATCAGCATAACCTGTTCGGTAAAACATGAAGTTTGACCTTGCCATATTCCTACATCTGCTGAAGTAAGTAGGGAGTTGTAACATACTGTGATTTTCCAGGGCATCTGTTTTTATTTCATTGTGTAACAGGACGGTTTTGTCATCTTTCAATTGAGGAAGAACTGCCAGACTGCAGGTCCCACGCATTCTACTTTCCTAATGACATTCCTACATGTAATGAATTTGTTTGGTTTTTGAAATGGGATTTATGTTGTCCTGGTTGTATGTTTCATGTTATTCTTTCTGTTTGAAACATGGTTTCAGGCATCTGTTGTGATGTAAGTGAGATTTGCGCCCTTTCAGGGTGTTACACACTGTAGAATCGTAGTCCCATCCAGACGTTTCGGGACAACTTCTCTGGTACCATATTCAAGGATCAAGCAGCCCAAGAATAATTCCCAGCATCCTTCTTGGACTGTTTGACACTTGAAGGTTGGACTGATATGTTGTCCCAAAACGTCGGTACAAAACTACCATTCTGCGCTATGTAAAATCCAAAAGAGCACAGATTCAGTTAGAAATTTGCAGTATTAATACTTAGGTATATGTACTCATTTAGTAATTGTTTATTATTTATTTTTATGCATGGTAAAGTAAAGGTAAAGTGCACCCTTGTACAGGCACTGAGGCTCTGTACAGGCTGTACAGACCATAAGGGAAGTAGAGGTGTAGCTGTACTCTTTCTTGACCATGGCACTAGAAGGGGATGAGGGGTCAGCATCAAGCCCCGGCCGCTCTTTACCCCGGGAAAGACCCGGTACCCATTATACAGGAGGCTGGGTTGGCCCCAGGGCCGGTCTGAACGGGCGGAAAATCTCGCCCCCACCGGGATTCGATTCTCGGACTGTCCAGCCCGTAGCCAGTTGCTATACCGACTGAGCTGCCCGGCCCTTTTATGCACAGTAGTTTCTGTTATATAGCCTTAAAATAAGAATTCTGTGTGGAATTCTAACACATATGGGAAAATGGTCGTAAAACATACCTTTAAGAAACAAGAAGAAAGGGTGCAAACTGGATTCATTCAGATGCCTATTTCACATGGATTAATTTGTCTCCTGTGAACACAGTAATGAACCTTCAGCTCCCTTAAATTATGGATAATTTTCTGACTAGCTGAGGGACTAGTCGATGAAGTAAGTTTGAAATTTTAGTTATATTTGTGGGTGCCCAAAAAAAGTATTTCTGCTTGCTCAGTATGTGCTACAAGTGATTTGCAGTGGCTTGGCTCTGAGGGGTGAATGGTGTTGGTGCCCTGGATAGCAGAATGCAGAGAGCAGCAAAATGAATATTTTGAATAAAAAATTTTTATTTTTTGCACTAAACAATTTTTGTGTTATTTAGCCGAATAAAAGGAAACCCAATGAATTGTAATTTGTCTGATTTGTAACTTGTGTTTGGGCCAGCTACTGTGATTACTGTCCCAGGCAACAAAGAAACCTAGCTGCACAACTTTTGATTTGCTATCATTTTTCCAGTTAAGCTGTATTAATTTTGGAAACAAATAAGTGTCAAAAATGAAGAGAAGAAAACTGTAGATATGTCTTGCAAACATAATATTTGGAATTTTTCACAATGATAAATTCACAGCATAGTTTTCTGTGCTATGACGTTGTATGGTCTGGTACATGGCTACCACCATTTCAGAAGAACATACTGCTGCCATATTCACTTCTACTCTGATGATAGGTGCAATATTTTTCCTTGGAAATGATTGCAATTGCCTGTCAGGCTACATAGTGTCATAACATGGAAGACAACATTCTCAATAATTTGTTTATATTTTGGTCAAAAAAAAAATTCATCAAACCTAAAACATAGAAGCGGATGAAGGTAAGGAGGTTGAATGTCCTCTAACATTTCATCCTGCATATGCAATCCAGTTTCATGTGCCAGAAGTATACCTCACACTCCAAAATATACTGCAGCTATTATATAGGGTGTCCCAGGAGGAATGTGCAAGACTTCAGGAGAGTGTTCCTTATGTTAAAGTATACCGATATAACCCAAAACACCTATATCCAAAGTTGAACAGTTACGGAGATAATGGCCAGAGAAGTGTGAAACTTTGACAGCTGTTACACACCTAGTGATTACCAAATACATATTAAAACTGGCAGGAATGTGTGGTTTCTGTAATGTTAATATCTGTACTTAACAAGTAATTAACGTATGAGTGACATAAAGCCATTAAATTGAACTACATAAACACTCGCATTAACGCCGTAGTCGTCCTTAGGGTTCCAAGCACTTTACATGGCGCTTCCAACTCCTGTGCAAGCAACTAAACGTCACGCAGGCACAATTAACACTGCATTCCACTCTCAAGGTCATCAACGCTCTCGCATGACACATCAGCTGTGCAGGTTGCAGTATTTGGAACCGCAAGAAGCCCCCACTTTTCTCTGGCCATTATCTCCGTAACCG
>Ga0136643_10015013_pt1 | contig 11644 bp, 10 predicted proteins | sample TergutLab28metaG_FD_96883 | JGI IMG/M metagenome (GOLD analysis project Ga0136643, IMG submission 96883) | Labiotermes labralis P1 segment gut microbial communities from Petit-Saut dam, French Guiana - Lab288 P1 (version 3) (version 3) | ecosystem: Host-associated > Arthropoda: Insects >...
GCTGAGTGGACCCCGTTCCAGACCCACTACTACTCAGAAAATCTGGTAGCGCCGGGGATCGAACCCGGGACCTCTGTATCAGTAGCCAGAAACTCTGACCACTAGACCACAGAGGCGGTCTAACAGTAATACAAAATAAGCATATCGCCAATCGAATTAGTTCCGCGATTATTTTTAACAATAATTTAAAAAATCAATAAACTTCAAAGTAGACATTATAGAAATATAATCAATGATCCCTTGGGCTCGGCAGAGAGACTGTGGGAAACACTGGTTTACGCTAGCATGGCAAACGAATCCACAGGAAGTGACAACCGAAAGTTGAAACATAAAACAAGGGCCTTATACATGAACTATTTCAACATACAACTGCTCCGTCTACAAAAAAACACAATAACGTGACAGTTATTCAGCGTCAAGAAATCACAAACTGAAAAAAAAATGTGTGACGCATTTCTGAACACACAATACGTATGTCTTTGGTTCTTCTCAATTAATACACATACGGTCGTATTATCTGAATACTGAAACCGTCCTAAGAGAGTCTGCCATCGACATTATAAAAAAAATGAGACGTCGGTATGTCTTACAACGGACATAATCGTCATTAACTTCACGTTATTTTCATAATCCGTCATTAACTTCCGGTTACTGTCACCAACTAACGTCTGCCACTGTATTGCGAAGTGTTAGAAGCAGTCCTGTAATATTTTCAGGACAGTAAAACTAAGACAAGAGGGATTCCAGAAAGAATACGTTAATTTCACACTCTGACACGCAGTTTTAAAGTAAAAAAAAGAAAATAAATAACCGAAACCCGATTATACAAGGTTTCATTATACGACGCTGCAACCGCCCGCCTGAAGAGCTTAATTAGTCGAGACCTTCTCTCACTTGTCAATGTTGGCAGCGTCGCAACTTGAAAACCCTGTATCATGTCAATCTGTTCATAACATTGCATATCGGCTACTCGCAACTGATATTCAGATTTAAAACACAAACACTAATATCCAAAACTCACAACAGTAAATAAAACACTCATCACTCACCCCTCTGGCGACGTTATGTCCAGCATTGTGGTTCTGATACTGCTGGCGGCCTTGGCTCAACCTCTCTTCTTCATTTCCTTCATCTTCGTCTTCATCCTCATATTCGTCTTCATTCCTGATGTTCCCATCATCTACGACATCTTCACTGTCGTATTCACCTTCATCATCTTCGTACGAATCTTCAGCGTGACTTCGTGCGTGTGCGTACCTGCGATCTGATGACCGTAACATCGGTGGTGGGGATGCACCACGGACATTCCCTTGATCAAAACGCCTCACATGACTCTTATGATTTATTTGGGTCAATTTTCTTTCTTCCAAATCAAGTCTGTTCATTAAACGATCTAGCGGTGATAATTTACTGCTAGGGGTTGTACTGATTGTACTGGCAGTATAAGGCACATGTCTTCCTTTACTGGTGATGCCAACAGCAGCTTGTTGAATTCTGCCACTGTTACTGCCATTATTTTGATGGTGTTTATGATGCACAGTACGGTGCTGTGATGACATTCCCGTTGAATGATAACCAGCTGTTCTGGGATGGTGATGATAGTTACTGTTCGCGTCTCTGTTGTAAAAATACGCAGAGTGAACAGACGGACAGAACATTACTAGAAATACCAACGTCGCCAATGTTACTGCACACGACATGCTACCAACCGTGGCTGCCATTTTGTTTCTACCTTTGATTGCAGGTATGGTGCCCGTCTTTTGGATTTACTGCGGACGACTGGCGGTTGAACTGGGTCCCTGCGTAAAGCGTGTATTGTCACACTGCATGTGTCGCAGCGAATCGAAACTGTCGTGTTCTAAAACGTACACCAATCTTCCGATAAACCGAATTCGGTGAGGTTCGTGTTCATTACTATTTGACGCTTTCACAGAAAGGGCAGTGTTTCGGGTTGTTACGTTTTGAAATGAAAAAAAAAATCACTTGATATGAAGGCCTGGGAACTAATGACACCTCGTATCAAACAAATAAAACAGCAAGTTCATTACAAATTCTCAACCTGTCTGGCATTTAAGCTCCGCAAAACTTGTGTTTGAAGTTTCATTACAGACCCCTTTAACTTGATCTCTGAACATCCAAACAAACATATTCTAGACATCCCGAGCTCGCTGAACACGGAACACCTGTCCCTTTCCCCTCCTACGATCCGCAGCTCTCTTGCTCAGCCACGTGTTTGTCTTCTTACTTTTTTAACACGCGTCTTAACCTAAATTACCGCTAGTCCAAATATTTGTTGATGTTGACTAAAAAGAAATCCCTCACTAGTCCCCGAATGTCCTTATTAAAATCATTTTACCACCAACGCCAATATACACACACGTCAAATGTTTCGTTCTTTAACACTGTACACTTTGTATCACAAATGTTTTTACCCTTCCACGCAACAAAGAATTATTCGTTTCACTTCGTTCCTTCCTTCCAAAGAACCTCAATTATAAACACATTATGTTAAAAAATTGTATGTTTGGTTAAGGGTAGGAAAACGTGACAACAGTTACATCTGAATAGCGGCTGTACTTATATCGCTGCTGCACTCAATTCACAACCGCAACTAACAGAACTACAGACACACTGCACCATTAATAATTGTCCAGCTGGTTTGAACATCAACCAGAGAATGGACAAAAAGACACACACAAAGAAATAGCACCATATGTTTCACAGAAATGTAACCACTCCATTAATTATTTGTATTCGAACTTAGTTAATATGAAATAATAATTTGAAACCGGAATTCCGAACACACGGGCAACAAACTGTGCTTCAAGTGCCGTTCACCTATTGACTTGGTCAAATGTCACCAGCACTGCTGTCAAATGCAGGCGAAATTCACTAACGTACTACTGAAGGAAGAACGGAACGAGGTCGATATACTGATGTTAGTGAATACGACCAACGGTTTCTTTCAGACGAAATGTAATGCACCGCACAACAATAAACATGTCCTTGATAATGAATACAAACATCATCATCGACTGTAGTCAAATGATTATCAAGTCTGGTTATGTCACACTCACATCACTCACTGCTACGTAGTCCGCGAAGATTTCCTAACGAAATATGGCACAGTTTCGAGATATTCACAAACATTTCATACAGCCCACGCAGATTAGGTCCAAACAATATTATCACAAACGTATTGGGCAAAGTTCACATGTATTGTAAATGCATTGTTGTACAAATCTATTGTACAGGACATGTAACTTAAACCGGTTAAGAACTAGTAACTCATCCTTCATAACGTGTTTCCGTGCAACATAAACGTGAATGCCACACCTTCGTCTACTAATAAGATTTACTGAACTGCTGGGCACCCAGTTCACAGCCTCAAAAAAAATGTTACGACAAAACCCAAACACATTAAAATCTTCAATGCGAAGTTGGAGTTGTCAATAACAAAATGCTTTGTTACGGCAAAAATATAAAATCAGAAGGCCTTATCACCAGCACAAAGTAATTCAATGCAAGACAATTCATGTACAACTGTGTATCACACAACTGATACCAGAAGCTGAAGGCGATAAATTTGGAGGTTATGTTCCTAGTTTTAGGGTACGATTAAACCACTCCTCCAGCACGGGTAGTCCACAATGGTGTCCAGAACACATAAGTATTCACTGCCGCGTCCCGGTAATAAACGACGTCGGCGTCGTTCGGTCACGAAAGCCGGTAACAGAGAGAGAGGAACGATTTTCGACTAACTACTTGCAAGCGCGCGAAGACTACTGACTACAGCTTGCTGTCCGCCAGTTCAAGCAAGCCTCGCCAGCAACTGAGCCAGCTAGCGAGAGGGATAATGGAACCAACTCCCCCTATCATTCGCAGCTTCGTAACCTCATTGGCCCACTTCTTCAACAACACTTGCAAGCCTCCTTTTGTTTGAGGTGAATTTCATTCATACGAAAAGATAATATTTCCTGTTTCACATTTTCCACTCCGTACATTAAAATTCAATTGCTCTGAACTAAACACACGCAAACAACTGTATTACATTTACAATAATATTATAACGACCACTAACTTCTATATGTTTCGGTCCTTATTGGCCCATCATCTGTGCACTACAGGGACTAGGGCACTGACCGGACAACAGAGGAAACGCGGTCCAGTTCGCAACGAAACAGAAGTTCCCCGCAGCACCCAAACCCTGTGACATATACTGAGGCCGCGGAAAGAAACCCCACGGATCGACCCACCGCCCCCCAAGCACCTCCACATCCTCTACCAACGTATTCCCTACATCCCCTTTCGGTCGTGTAGCCAGTCTGTTCACGTATATGTTAGTAGTGATAATCTCCGCTGGCGACGAGCTCTTTTGGCTGGTTGATTCAGGTCAGAGAGCCTTGGAGGTATTAGGTAGATATTGGGAAGCCTCGTGAATCGTCAACCCCGCCGTCCAAACGACGCAATTCTGTGGCCTCAGTATAACCCTCCAAAACATCTTTTTTCATTATAGAATGTGGCCCTGAACAGCGCTTATTACATTTAAAGAATTCAACATGTTCTTCGTCATAAGTGTGACACAGACTGTCCCTGGATGGCAACCTACAACAGACATCAGCAAAGGGACACCAATGAATAAGTTCAAAATTTTGTAATTATACCCACAATATGTTTCAGGTTTCTTATTGAACGTACGAAATATTCCTAATATTGTGTTTAATTCTGAGCAGAATACATTATATGTTTGTATTTCAAAACGAAAGGCTGCCCATCGTAATTTTCAACAATATTCTTTTGGCCCACGTACGATCTGAGTTTGACAGCCCAACTCCACACTGCTCTTGTGATTGTTGTTGTTGTTGTTGTCGTCGTCGTCGATATTGTTATTATTATATCATTATTATTGTTTATTGCACGAAACGGTCTCCCAGAATTTCTCGAGTTCACAGTGAGCATATTCAGTGAATATGTGTACAATATGAACGACTGTCTTTAAGCATGTTTTGAGTTTATTTTGGGAGCGATCCTCGGATTTATTCACTTATTTTGAATCACTGCATACGGCATGCCGATCCCAGTGGCCGTGCGTTCTAAGGCGTGGGTCTGCGGTCGCTCACTTGCTGGGATTGTGGGTTCGAATCCCGCCGCAGTCATGGATGTCTGTCGTGAGTGCTGTATGTTGGTCAGGTAGAGGTCCCTGTGTTGTGCTGATCACTCGCCCAGAGGAGTCCTACCGAGTGTGGTATGTGAGTGTGATTGTGAAGCCTTGATAATGAGGAGGCCCTGGCCCACTGGGGCTGTTGCACCATGCAAAAGGTGTATGCGGCATATTCTTTATGTGTGTTGGTTGAATGAAGCAAGAACTGTAGTTGTTCTGGGAGACGTATTAGAAGAAGAGACCGAGCAAAGCAAATGTGAAATATCCGCAAAGGTAGGAAGTTCCCTGTTACTTACTTCTGTCAAGAAGTGTACCCGTCATTGTTATCAAGAATTCGAGTCACGTGATTTCAAGTTCGTTATCTGATGGAAATGAAGTTAAGCTATAAAATGTAAAGCAACTCCCATCGCGGATTTTCAATACCTGCACACTTAAACTACAAGGAATACCAGATACATGCTGTGCTTGATAACTCATCACTATCTTTCAACTTATCTAGTAGCGGGTATATGATTTTATCTCGTGAAGTGTATGTGGCTCAAGCCGGTCCCGGTGGCCGCTTGGGCTACGGCGTGAATCTACAGCAGCTCGCTTGCTGGGATTGCGGGTTCGAATCCCGCCGGGTGCACGGATGTCTGTCTCGTGTAAGTGTTGTGTGGTGTCACGTAGAGGTCTCTGCATCTGGCTGATCCCTCGTCCAGAGGAGTCTTACCGCGCGCGCGCGCGTGAGTGTGTGTATGTTTGTGTGTGTGTGTGTGTGTGTGTTTGTGTGTCATTGAGGTGATCAGGTGTAACAATAACCCAACACCTACAATGAGTATGTAGGACAGGTTAGACCAAGAAAGAATGAAGACATGTGTTTAAAATAATACATTATAGAAACCATAATTTATTACACCTTATATTTCCGCAATTCAACAATATTCCAGTCCAAGTTTTGGTAACTGCATCAAAACACATTTCTCCTTCTTTTTTTTTATTTATTTCTTTCCTTTTTAGTCTTGACCTCTACCTACCTACTCATTGCAGGTGTAGAGATTATGCTTTCACACACACACACACACACTCGATAGGACCCCTCTGGACGAAGGATCGGCCCGTTGCAGAAAATAAACTCGTTCTCATTTAATTAAATTATTAACAAGCTAAAGAATACTCATAGCATATTGTAACTGTTATGCTGTATTTGCTTCTATACAAACCTGGTGTTCATAGCACTTCGTTATCACAGTTTCCTAGCAACAGTGATACAATCGAATGTGACAGGAATTGTGTATGTGACAGAGAAGGGGCGCGATCATTCATGGACACAGAAACACATCTAGGTGTTTCATGCCGAATTATCGTTAAAAACGTCCGATCTACGTGAATTTTGAAACGGTTCTAAAACTTTCGTAAATTTTTCTAAGATCGGATTTCGTAAAAAATTGTTCAGAGACCTCTCGTTATCATTGCGCGTAAAAACATACAGACTTCACGCAACATTGACGAACATACAGACAGCATCATTTTAACCCTTTAAAGATTGGTGGGTGCTTTACGTACCCACCAAAGGTAGCGTTCTGCGTTCTGCCCCCAGAATGCATTTACGTGTATGTTACAGTTCTCGGGACAGAGATAATTTCCCACTGTGGCGATGACTTACTGCGATTTGAAACTAAGACGCAGTGTGTTTACTGCGCGGTACGAACTATATCTTTAAATACAATAAAAACGTAAAATAGATGATCAGTCACCTGTTTCTCGCTACTGTGGGCCGAGATCGATTCCAGATAAATGTATATGAGATTTGAGGCGGAAAAAATGAGAGTGGGACAAGTTTTTCGCCGGATACTTCGGTTTTCGCTTGTCAGTATCATTCCACCAAAGCTCAATACTCAACTTCACCTGCACATTGCTCTTACCAGAATGATAAACGGTCGAAGCCTGGAAACATTACAAAAAGCAATGCTTTTGCAGAAATCGGGGGAGTACTGTACTTTTTTTTTTTAAAGTTAATCCTAGTCTTTAAATGGTTAGGAGTTTCATGACGAAAGAACACACTGTTGTTTAATGCAGTTCCAGACATTTCATGAGTGAGGGAGTTTGGACCGGTAAGCCATTTAAATGAGCTTCTGAGTACATCATATTTTTTTCTCCTGTGGTTCTGCGGTCAAACGCGGAGATTTCTAGATGACACACAAAGACGTGCCGTAGTCGGTAGGATTCCTCCGGACGAACCATCATCTCGTTGCATATACATCTACCTTACAACACAAAAAACTCACAATAGACAAATATCCATGCCCCCGGTGGGATTCGAACCCACAATCCCAGTAAGCGAGAGGCCGCAGACCCACGCCCTAGACTCCGCGGCCACGGTTCCTTAAACTACGTGTTCATCATTTTGTGTAGGGCATACTGTTAACGGAATAAAGGACTGTTCTGGTCGTATGAAACTGGACAGGTAGGTAATATATTTCTTCAAAACTTGGGTACTCACATAACAGGTTACACGTTGTCACGCTCCGTAACATCAATCTTCACTGCCGTGAAAATTCCAAATCTCTTATGTTACCTGATATCTTGTTTATTTTGATTAGCAAATGAAACTCACGAAGACTCTCCAACCTCCAAGACGCGAAACATTAGAACAAGCGTATAAGAAGCTACGGGGCTACACACGTAATCGTTTCAGATTTACAGACACGACCATATCTGCCAGTTTTATAGTCATTTTAAATGAAAGTAAATGACTAAATATAACTGAATGTTACATTGCAGCCGACTTACTGTTTGCATCTTTGTGATGTGGGATGTAAGAAACTCGTACGGCTGCCATATATTGCACCGCAAAGGAAGTCCTTGTTTTGCTGAACGAACAATGGGCTGGTTTCCATGAAAGTGAAGGGGTTTGTCAGCCACATACAACGGCGTCCTCATTCACTTTCAGTGGACGAGACCCTAGTTCTCTGGGTCATTGCTCCGCTCAGGTAACGGGGGACATGACAGCTTAGTACCCATCATTGCTCCGTTCCCTCCAGGTATTTGATTTCCCTTGTGTTACAGTTTATAAGATCTAACCCAAGGTTACGGAGAGCTATAGGCCTTCATTTTCAATAATAAAACACAGCAATATATGCGATTTATTACGAACAGGGAGTTTAACAGCGCTGTCGGTGAAGACTACAGTATTATATTTACTAAGGACAACCCGTTTTACCCAGAAATAATTTAATGAGAGCGTCGTAAGAGCAACTACTAATTTACCGTAAAACAGTACGATGTTTACAACACGCTACACGTTTCGGCCCGAAAGGGCAATCGGTAGGCTTCATACTATAAATATGTTACAAGAATGGAAATAGGTTTTATTTTAGGCCTTAACCTAGGAGTGAGATCTCACTCGTTATGTCAGTAATTTTACAATTATTACTTATATTAAAATCTGACTGCTGTAGCGTATAAACAACTACACCACAACTCAAAATGAATATGGGTGTGACCATCTGAATAACACAGCCATTAATAGATTATAAGCTGCAAAACACAAATGTTAATGCAAATAATAATTTTAAAATTATTAATGTAAAGGGCCACACTTCACACCTAGAATAAAACCTAACACAAAACATGCACAGTTACTTTGTATATTTGTTGACGTCTAAAGAGAGTGGCACGCGAGAAAGCAGCCCTGTCTTACTATCAATGGCAGTTAAGAACTTTTGTAGTAATAAAATAACAACAAATATTGTGCTCTTACACTCGAAAAGTTATATCGATGTTATTAAAGAAAGTTAGTCCCACGGGCAGCTGAGGTGACCATGGGGCACCGCCGTGATTACGTGACTACGCTTTTTGCTGCTAAAATTGGGGCGAAGCTTCTTTTCGTGCATCATTCTATACAGTAGAATGATGACGACTCTTTCGTGCCGAATACCGTGTGTGTTGTAAACAAGACATTGCTGTACAATGCAATTGTAATTCTGTTCAACAGCGTTCTCGTTTAATTGAAAATTAGTCATCTGGTACGTTGCGCCTTGTTGATTTGAATTTTCGTTACCGATGCCGAGGACGTTGCTGCGTCTGCATGTAGTGTAGTGGGAAGCGAATTCTACAGCGAATACGGAGTGACAAATCTTCTCCGAAATATTATTGGTGAAGGAATTTTATATACATGGGTCCGTGCATCGTGAATCGAATTTAATAAATGTCCAACAAGATGCGACTTATTCAGTTTATTACATTTCTGTACGAAGCTGCCTACAGAAATGTAATAAACTGAATAAGTCGCATCTTGTTGGACAGTTATTAAATATATTGGTGAAGGGTTTATTTAAATAAGTGAACTGCTGAAATTACACAGCGTCGACTGTAGACGAACACAGCATGCGTGTGGGGCATTGGTAGAATGATAATGATCGAGGAATACTGGAAGTATACGCATAAATACTTGCCCCTGTGTCACTTTTGTTCACCAAAAATCCCGCCGGCTTAAGGTCGAACCCGGGAATCCGTGGTGAAAATCTGATGACGAACCGTCTGGCAGTCTCATTATCACCAATTAAAAGAAGATAATGGCATTAATAATTCATTAATTAAATCACAAATTGCTTACTGCTTTACAGTACAGCAGTAGAATGAAATGAGCCCTGAGACAAGTAAAATTAAATTGTCAACTAGATAGAGACCAATTTGCTGTAGCAAATGACTTAGCTCTGTTTCTATCGCAATGTAAACCAAGACAAGCAATGTATACTTTAGAATCATATATTAGCATCGTAAGATACAATCGTCATGAAACGATCTACGTGTTACCTAACGCAGTAAAGATTTATTAGACGAACGCACACATAGCTGCCCACTTAACAGATACAATCTTTAGGATACATTTATTAATTTTATTGTCACTCCACCTGTAATAACTAATTAATACCTGCAGTACGACTGTAATTATGAAAGTAATTATTTATCTAAAATTTATTCTGTTTTCCGTATACACATTAATTATTCACGGAATATGTAGTTAGAAATTTGAAATGAATTTTATGACTTTATGGTTTATTTGGAGTTTTCACATCTTGCGCTATCCCATTAACATCACTCAAGAGAACAGGGCGACAACAGTTCATATAAGAAGTGCACACTAACGTACAACATACCCCGAAAACAAGGGGTAAGTTTATGTGAAATTTACTTCGAGAACACTGTATAGGCACAAGTAAAATTCGCTCCAATGATAAATGGTAATCATATGTGATATTTACTCCCATAACAGGACGTATGCTTGCTTGAAATTTATTTTGAGAATAAGGGGAAGGTTACCCGGAATTTAATTTTGCACATAATTTAATTTGGTGCAGCTGGTTGAGGCACCGCGCTACAAGCTGGAAGGTCACGGGTTCGATTCCCGATAGTGTCATTGAAATTTTTCATTCGCATAAGCCTTCCGGTCTCACTACGGCCCTGGGATCGATTCAGCCTCGAACAGAAATGAGTACCAGGCATATTTACTGGAAGGTAAAGAGGGGCCGGTGCGTAGGTCTGACAACCTTGCCACCTTAACGTGCCAATTGTCATGAAATCTGGAAGCCTCAACCTTCTGGAACGCTCACGGTCTCTCTGGGTCTGTACAGAGATTGCTTTATCTTCACCTTTACAAAATTTAGCCGAACGTTAGCCTTCATCGCGAAGACCTGGATTCGATACCGGGGCTGTCAGTGTCAGATCTGTCCTAAAAGAAGTGGCAATGGAAGTGGGGTTTTCCCCAATACTCAACGTTTCCCTGTCAGTATCACTTCACTATCGCTGCACACTCATCATCATATTAATGTTACTCTTGCCAAAAGGATAAGAGGACGAAGCCTGGGAAAGTTCGAACGAATCGCAGACCTTTTGGTTATCAGGCAGTAATGGATACAAAATTACTATCGCACTGCCAGTCCAGAGCGATAAGGAGAAGATTCAATTTCCTCGGATACAGCAGATTTGTCTCCAGCCAGGATGGTGGTTTGGCTTCGAGCAAGTCACGACGGTGCTGACCTGCGACCCAGTTTAGCTTCTTACTGAGATGACCCGAGCCGGTGCCCTCGTAAACAAACCATTGGGACTTGTTTTATTTTTTCTTTCCTCAGCTCTTGTGATTATGCACGCTACTTAATGAAGCGTACGCTTGACTTGACTAAACACATCAAACCCGTCGCTAGTACCGAACTAATTGCGCAATCCACACAGGACAAGAATTAGCTTTCCTGTTGCTTTGACAGTAGAACTGGAAGAGACGAGAAGAAGGGGAAGACCCAGGAAAAGATGGAAAGAAGAAGTAGAAAAAGATCTTCAAGTGCTGGGAGTGAGAAGATATAGAGAGTTGGTGGCAGATGGGAAAAAATGGAAGGACATTGTTCGACAGGCCAAAGCCCACAGTGGGCTGTAGTGAAAATGGAAAAAGAAGGAGGAGGAGGAGGAGGAGGAGGAGGAGGAGGAGGAGAAGAAGAAGAAGACGAA
>Ga0136643_10015014_pt1 | contig 11644 bp, 9 predicted proteins | sample TergutLab28metaG_FD_96883 | JGI IMG/M metagenome (GOLD analysis project Ga0136643, IMG submission 96883) | Labiotermes labralis P1 segment gut microbial communities from Petit-Saut dam, French Guiana - Lab288 P1 (version 3) (version 3) | ecosystem: Host-associated > Arthropoda: Insects >...
CCCCTTCATCCTTCTCTCAAAGTCCCTGGTAGACGAGCCCTCCTCCAGGTTCCCCATATGGGGCCCCTATGGAAAGAGGTGCCCATCTCCAGAGCCTTTTCTACATATCCTTCAGGGTCCCCAGCAAGGGAGTCCTCCCTCCAGGTTCTCCTTCACAGAGCTCCCACAGAGAGAGACACTACAACTTCAGAGCCCCTTTCAACCATATCTCAAAGTCCCTGGTAGATGAGCCCACTCCAGGTTGCCCAACTGAGCCCCCATAAAGAGAGATGCCCATGCCCAGAGCCTTCCTTTCATAACCTTCAGGGCCCATAGCAAAGGAGTCCTCTCTCCAGGTTCCCCTAACAGAGCTCCCATAGAGAAAGATGCCCCGTTTCCAGAGACACCTTACAGCTATCTCTCGGAGTTCCCAGTTAATGAACCGCCATGCGGTGATGTCCGCCCCCTGAGCCCTCCTCCCCATGTCCTTCCAAATTCCCAGAAAGGAGCTCCCCTAACCCAGCTGGCACAGAGGGAGATGCTCCCTTTCCAGAGCCCTCCATCTATCTCTTAAAATACTCAGTCAGCGGACTCCACAGGTTCCCCAACAGGCCCCTGTGGCAAGAGGTGCCTGTCTCCAGAATTTTCTTCTACACCTTTCCCTCCTCAAAGTCCCAGTAAATGCCCCCCCCCCCCACGTTCCCCATCAGGGTCCCTATGGAGAGAGAAGCTTCATCTCCAGAGCCAGTGGTTAATTATGGAGCCCCATGTGGACAGAAGGCCTACATACAGTGGGGTGCGGCCTGGTTCCCTAAGGGGATCGTTTAAGATACTGCAGTCTCTACTCCAGTGCCATGCAGCCTTCAGCCCAATACCTTCCACCTTGGCTTGGGTAGACCAGAGCCCCATTAGCCAGCCTGTGTTGTAGCAACCCTCATCAGGGTATGCCCTCCACAACTGTTACCGCCTCCCACATGACCCAGGGTAGAGTAGTGTACAAGTCCACGATACCCCGAAGTACAGACGAGGGGTTGGATTTATGGGAGGCTGACATGCAGTTTACTGAAGATATCACATAGTCACATCATGTAAGGGTGAAACTCGTAAGGACTGGATTCACTGGTGCTCATTCAGCCTTTGAATCCCAGACAGTTTTTAAGAAAATGACCTCAATGCGTGCCACCAACATTGACAACGTTTCCACTAGTCAGTCTTAGCAACACGTGGCCAGCCAATTCCTAACATGGCTGTCATCTTGATACTGAGCTAACATGCCATATAAGGGGAAAATACTTTAACTGCTAACAGTTAATAAAACCTAGAACACACTGATCCATAAACCAAAATATTTGTCCTCAACAATAACTTTAAGGTTTATAGAAACCTGATACACAAATAAGAGCAGTGTTGCATCCACAGACAATGTATAACAGTAGCAGTCCTTAAAGTGCTGAGTAGTTACAGATATGATTTTTTTGTGAATAATAGTTTGTACCCGTATACTTTGGTCCTTGTGAGGAGGATGGAAGTAGTGTGTGGGAATGAGAGGTTTATAGCGGCCGGCACCCCATATCGAAAAGAACTTGGGACATTGGGGGGTCGTGAAGGTCATATACAGGGAGAGAAACCAGGCCATTACGTTAGCTGTGGGAAGGAAATGAGAAAACACAGAAGTGGCAGATTCATTCAAGGTCCTGCAATCCAACCACTGGGAATGTAGTAGAGACAAGATGGTGTATTGGCACTGTTCATAAAATATATTTGGTTCTCAATTATTTGATCATTGAAGTGATATTATTTTTTTTGGAGTGTTAAATTTTTTTATCACAAATTCCTCTACAATAAAGGCTGTACATCCACCACCTAACACCTACCCCCTTATATTCCCTGAAATAAACCTTGCTCTCCACTGTTATGGACTAGCCACCTGGCACGCCACCTGTATACCATTATTAGAGTAAAAGAGCAAAATGAAAGAAACCAGGCCAAACAAAAAAAAAATGGATCAGTTATAAGTTCAAATATTTCCATTACAGTATTTTTCCTATATATCCAAACAACAGGACTGTTGATACAGTGATATACATAAAGAATGAAACCTAAATTATCTTGGTTCAAGAACTAATGAATGTGCATCTAGAAAATAAACATTTTTTTAAATATATTGATCAAGTAATGAGATGAATCTTGGCACTGACATAGCATATAAAACTATTTTGTGCAGGTACGGTCTTGTGCTGTGAGAGCAGTTGGAAATTTTATAAGACTGGTAACGGAGGACATGATGAAGGACCGTAATTTTAGAGAATGTAGTAATAAAGCTATCGCTGTAATGGTGCAGAATACAACAGGAAAGAACATGAAGGTACGGTAACGGGTATTGTGAATTACATTTTGCATGCTGTTATGTATAGCTTTGTGCATTTTTATATAAAAAATGTCCTTGAGTATTGTGTGGAATTTTTTTCACATTACTTAACAAATGCTTTCTTAAATATACAGGTTATATAGAGTCAAATTCAGTGATGTACTGTGAAGGATGCTGAATGAAATTGCCTTGGCCTGATTTAAGGTACTGCCTTGAAAAGAGTGAGGAAAAAAAAAATAGAAAACCTCTGTCTGGCCATTCATTAATGTTGTAGTGTCTGTCGGAATGGGGCTTGACTTCCACCAAACTTTGTATCGACAAATACTACGGGTAAAGATTGTATACTGGTTCTGTGTTTATAGTCTTCTTCAACAACTCTGGATACCTAATAACTGCCGCAAATCAATGTACATGTACATGTACGTTGCGTATAAAATGCATATTAAGAGGTCGTTTACAGGGCGTACTGGTTTATATAGAGGCGAAGCGTAAGGTCAGCCATTCCACAAAGTTTAGCAAACTGTCACATCACTTTCAGATGTACAAATGCCTCTAAGTCCAATGAACAGCATAGGTATTCGCTGAATTAATGAAAGTGCATGGCTGTTCACTTCCTGCACGTACGTATGTAACAAAATTTTCTAATCTAAGTTACAAGTTTTAAACCAAAATTGTTAATTAAAAATGGCCTTCACTACAGCTGTGTATGGGTCTGGGCCTAGTCAGAGCTACCATCAGCGTCTTTAAGTGAACTATAAATAAAGACAAATAATGCAAATTATTACTAACAGCTCAACCACAGGTATAAAGGTCATGCTTAAAACTGTCTGTAACACATCCATTCTCAAAAGTTGGTTTTCAGACATGCTGACATTCCTGCAGGGTGTGCTTTGTTCGTCCGTCTGCACATGCAACACATAAAGAATTCCCAAACGGATTTTGAAATTTCATACATGGGAACTTAACTAAGATTTGTCAAGTTTCTGATGCGTTTGATGTAGGACAACAGTAATGCACAGTTTACTTAACAATCTGCATGTTTCAGCACACATCTGGAACTTTGCTCACTAAATGTTCATCACATGTAAAACATTTGGAAGAAAGTTTGTATCATAATCTTCATATTCACTGCCATGAGGAACTCAGAACATCATATGGTGATTACTACTTTTGCATAGTGGTTATGTACATGTATAAAATGGACAGTACCATCTCTAATATAACTACGTGTAATATAATGAAAAAGTATTATTGAAAGTCTTTGGAATTCTCCCATTTTCTGTGCTACTTCTTTCTACAACTTGCCCTGAAGTGAAGGACTTGCCTCACGCCTGCACCTTCTTGTTGTATGTGCCTCATCAGACTAGTACTGGTGCATACTGGGAATAAATACAGTACAGATAAGAGTAGTGTTTTTTATTCCAGGTGAGATGGAATGCATGCTATGCCATCGGAAACATGATGAGAAATAATGCCTTATACTTGGACAGTTCTGCTTGGCAGGTGAGATGTGCATGTAATTTCCTGTATATTTTTGTTCCTTTAACATACAACAGTCTGTGTTAAATGTACATGCATCAGAATTTAGTTTGGTGACTCCAAACAAACAGATGAATGGAGATCACTAGGGAGTTACAAATTCAGAAACTTGGCATATTCCTTGTATTTGGCCTACATTGCATTTGACATTCCACATTTCATATCTGCAATGTCTAATGCTCAAAAAAAATGATAGACATTCTGTATTTCAAAGATGTAACTCCTCATCAGTTATTACACAAGCTGCAGTGTTTTGTTTCTTACCCCTGTCAGATAGAATAGTAAATACAGACTTTATACAGCTATCATGATTCATATTCTGCAACAACAACAAAAAAAGACTAACAAAAGTTGAACATATTCCCACCTCACAAATTCTTATTCAGGAAGGTAAGGAGTTAACATGTACATTGATGGGGCTACTCTGCAGGTGGAGCATTGTTCATTCAAGTATTATGATACCATAAAATAGGGGTGAACAAATGCACCTAATATGTGATGGCCCTCGGTATGAAACTTGCTTCATTTCACCGTTCCGGTACCTTGAAATGTGAAGTGGCTTCTAGATTTTTGGAAAATTTTTGCACCCCTGCCATAAAATAAAAAAAAAAAAAAAAAAAATTACCAAATTCGTGGTTCAATTTAAATAATAAAACTTCTTCACTTTACAAATATGTGTAGCTTATGTTTAAACAAGAAGTTCACTCATAATTATCTGGCTGCTCATGGTACTAAGTAATCATAGAAAAGAAGGCACCGAAAGCACAATTACTGCATGTGCATCATCTTGTATACCCAACTGATTAATTTATTTTGTTTTCAGAACACAGTATTTATTACCTTAACCAAGTTGGTGCAGGATGTTCCAAATTTTAAAGTACGGATCCATGCTGCTTTAGCATTGTCAGTCCCATCAAGTAGAGAGCAGTATGGTTCCTTCTACATTGTGACATGGATTGCTTTACTCAATGGACTTGATAATTCAGAGAATATGGAAGATTTTAGTGAATACAAGCATCGTGACAATCTTCTGGATCAGGTACTGTTACTAAGTATATTTTAAGTACTATTAGTGCTTAGAAACATGACACAGGGCAACCGAGCTGTTCTTTCAGTTTACTTTTAAATTTGAAAGTTACTACTGATATACAGACTGGATGTGAGATGAAGCAATGAGCACTTTACTGGCTAGACTCAAGTGCAGCTCATCCAGCCATGTACATTACATTCAGTGAAAGCATGAACCCGCTCAACCAAGGCTGCTGATTTTCATGGGGTGTTCAGAACCACACATCTGCAAAACTGCCCACTACCGTCCCTCTAATTTTACTTTACTTTAATTTTGTTTCTTACCATAAAGGTAATACAAAACTTAAAGTGGATGGAATTTAAATATTGCTGAGTGTATATCATACACTATGGAGAATACTGAAAAATGTTCTGGCAAAGGTTTAGAAATGGGATAAATATTTTTGTGTAGCATTAGCTATTTTTGATAAACTCCGTGGAACTACCTTCAGGTATAATTCTGCCAGCAGAGTGATGCCACACAAATCTTGCACACAGTGGTTGCAGCACTGGACAAAGTAACTGCTACAGGACCATTGCAATTTGACTGGTTCATTACTGTGCCTACTCCACAGTGTGGCTTGTATCTGCTGTAACAATTGCTTGTGGAATGAGACTGCATCTGAAGCAGCAAGTTGTATTTTTGTGATAAAGATATTTCATCTTTAATTTCCTACAGTCAGTAATAAAAAGATGGATACACAGATGTGTGGAAGTGACACTAATGACACTTAATTTAGGGTACTGAAATGATGAATGATGATAGCCTTCAAAACACAATCTTTGTGTACTATAACATAATTACACAGCTGCCATGTACATTTTTTTCTTTAGCATTCAGCTTGATAACATTAACTAATGCACTACTGGAGTTAGACATGTGAAATTTTGTACAACTAAAGATGGATCATGAACACACCTAAGCATTATATACAAAATATTGTTTCTAGGTCATTAATTACAAATGCAACTACCAAAAACTTTGAGGTGATATCCATCAAACTTAGTGCAGACTGAATCTTTACTTAAGTAATCAATTCTATGAGGAAATAAGTAACATAACCGTAATAATAGTGGATTTGAAGGGCTAGAAATTTATGCAATTAGAAGTGTGAAGTTGCCTTTTAATGTAGCTATTCACAGCATCCACATTCAGAATCTCTGACTACTGCAAAAACAGGTACACTCTGCTCAAGTAGCTAAATCACATTGGCGTATCGCATGTGATACTGCCGTGTTATCCAGCTTTGTTCATGGACCCCCTTATGCTTCTAAAAATAATTACAGATCCTCGCATCGTTGTTTATGTAAATATAGTATGTCCAGATGATAGGTATCCAAACTTATATATTTACATCTCAGAACTAATTTTAAATAGCTTTGAGTACATACCAGTACCAAAGTAACAATGCATTGCCCACTTTTACCTTAACTGATTTTCACTTGCATCATGGGTACAGGGGGTTTCTTAATTAGGTATTCTAACATTCATATGAAATACCCATTGCCAATTAAAGAAGTGCCACGATTATTTTTAAAAAAATGGTATTCCTTCAATTTAAATATAAGTCAACTTCAAAGTAGCCATTACAGAAATGTATCCACAGATTTCCTGGGAACTGGTCACAGATCCCTTGGGATCTGCAGAGCACACTTTGGGAACCACTGTTACTGCATGGAGCAGTCACACAGTTTTAATTCACCAACAGAATCATACCTTCATTGACACTGTACACATGCATCTTTTGACATTCCTCTTCTCGGGTTTTCCAGATATGTCTGACTCTGGGCCATATGACAACTTTGGCTACAAAAGATGATCTGGCCCTTCTTCACGATGCACTTGTGTTTCATCTTGACACTCTGAAGCACCATTTGCTCAAGTTCCATGAGCGAGTGGTTCCAGAGAAGGCTGAAGTGCTAGCTGCTGCTACCAATCATGCTACATATCTACTTCAACTGCCTGACCTAACATTCATTCAACATAGTGCAGCTGCTCTTCTTGTCAGCATGTTTTTGCAAGATTCTGACCTGTCATTTGCAGCATAAGTGAATTACAGAAAGAAAAAATATGATTTTATGGCTTTTTTTAGGAACTTATATTTTGATCATGCTTTGCCATTAAGGGGAATCCAGTATTTGTACAGTAAACAGTAAACAGTATTTATATTTGTTTATACCTACATTTGCAAAATAAAAGGCACATCCATATTTTGAACATTAAGTTCCCTTATTGCAGCAAAACATGTTAATTTGTGTGCTTCTAAAACACTGGTTCTTAACCTTTTTTAGATCATAGCCCCTTTGAGAATTTGATGAAAGCTGTGAACCCCCTCCCTAGAAAAATGCACATGAGCATGTGCATGCATGGACGCGCTCACAAAGTCTTTAACCTGTGCATACTATGCATTTTGCAGATATTTACAGCATATAACCAACAGATGCATCACGCATTTAATACTTAATTGTATAAATTGTAAACACACGCACACAAAGCTGTGCATACGGTTTATTTTGTGGCACTGGAAGTTAATTTACTTCACATAGACAGAATATACAACAGTATTTACAAAAAATTATGACCCATTCTTGTTTCTTCATGCAAAAATGAATGGCCATTTCCTTTAAAAAATTTAAATAAACCCCAAATGTGCAAATAAGACAAAAAGCGTACCTCAGTTCTGCTTAAAAGTAAATTTCAATGAGAAAACTGTTGCTGTTTGACTTTAATGAGAAGTGAAAGCAATACAAGCCAACATAACAACCTGAATTCAGATCTAACAAACTTTATATGAAACTTTCTCATGAAATTAAAAGTGTTAAATGCATAATGAAATTCAAGTAAATGATTAACTTTTTACATTAAAAGAGTTTTTATTCTATGGAAGGATTTATGACTCCTGATCCTTAACCTATAAAATGGTGCTGTTTATAATTATTTGTACTTTATATCAGTATGATGCATTTGATTCCTTAAATCTCATGTATTATTACTTTTATTATAATCTCTTGACATGTCCATTATCATTTTGTAATGATCTATAGGATGAAAAGAAAAATAACTAAATACATAAATAAACACATTTAAGTAAACTGTGTCCATGTATGCCTCACATTAATTTCAAGTAGGTTTAGCAACAAAACAGTAACTTACCTTCATTGTAGTGTCCTTAATCAGCTCAACAGTACTAGGAAATAAATGGTATTTTAGGACTTAAAGTACATGGGAAAAGGCCTCATCATGTTTGTTTTTGGAATGTGAGACCCTCAGGTAAGTTTGGCCTGCTAGATTTGATGTCTCACAATAGTGCTGTTGAAGATACAAGTCTTCCAAGATGTACCTTGTTATTGGGTAAGCAGTTACTGACATTTCATCAGGGTCAAGTTGTCCAGGAGGGTGCCCCAGCCAATGTGAGGACTTGCATATGAATACAGCGTTCACAGCCTATAAAAAAAGTGGAACAAGAATTAGAAGACAGATACATCCCACACTCCACTCACGAACATTATCCAGTGGAACACTAATGGATTCCGCACTCACACCCTTGAATTTACATCATGTCTGTAGGAAACACCCTTATCCTCTACAAAGTGCTTTCCTGACAGATTATGTTTTGTGTAGGTATGAACACATTACTAGTGAAAGGACAAACAGTGGAACTGCAATGTTGACTCTGGACAATATCTTCTTTTGTAGGGCTATTCTCAGAAATTCTGATTGCTAATACAGTATCCAGGGCGAGCCATTTTCACAGATGGCCCTCTGAATTATGAATCAATTATGGGATGTGAAACAAATGGTGCACTTGTGGAAATCTTCCTGTTGTCCCACCCACAAAGTGGTTATGGTAACTGAAGTGCAAACTGGCTGTACCTTTCTTACAAACATGGCACCATCTACCCAGGAGCTACTGCCACCACCACAAAATATATTGAAGAATACATCTCAAAAATCTTATTTCACTACAAAAAAAGTAATTCCTTGACCCAATTTCTGTAACTATTCTGGTGTCTTAATTACGGAGTATGATGGTATCTAATTTGAAGCTCATTCAAGTGAAACCTATTTGGATCAAGCAGACGACATTGCATATAGCTCCCATGGCTGCTGAGACATTCCACCAACATATTGGCTGTTGGATCCCCACTGCAAAGAACTCCCTGGACCGCAGCACTACCATAGCCTTGATGTCTTTGTTCAACTCCACTCTACATATTCAGCACTTTCTTGAAGGGAGCAACATATGTAAGTCACATGGTGTAACGTCCAGTCTGTATGGCAAATACTCCAACACATTCCAGTGCATGAAGCACAGGATGTCCTAAAGAATATGGGCCACATGTGGACAACCAGTGTCACACATCAAGACACCCCTTGTGAGTATGTTGGGACACTCTCTTGATGGTGACACAAATATCACTTCCAAAGTAGTGCTGTTCACTGAATGCTGCTATCAGGATCCCTAAATGCCAGTATCAGTGTTACATATCATGTATTCTGCACTCAAAATGTTGGCATTTAAACAAGCTAAACTTTCTCTATTTGTTTTAATGCATCAGTTCTGTCATGCTGCTCCCTGAATATGTCCTACTGAGCTCACTGTAGACTGCAACCACATGATCACCTGTGACCAACCCTTATTTGCTAGCAGCCTTGCAAACATGTATCATCTGTACAACCCCCACAGCATCTTAAGCCCTCAGAAGTTTAAGTCTGGTTTTTACAACTGCATTTACACAGGTAAAAAGGTAAAGTGATCCTGTTACAGGCCAGGTGTGGCCCAGACAGTGGGCAGAGGTAGCTCTACTCTTCCATGACCACAGCACTAGAAAGGGGTGAGTGGTCAGCGGTGTGCCCCGGCCGCACTTTACCCTCTGGAAAGACCTGGTACTCATTTTACAGGAGGCTTGGTGGGCCCCAGGGCCGGTCTCGATGGGCGGAAAATCTCATCCCCACCAGGATTCGATCCCAGACCGTCCAGCCCATAGTCAGTCAATTTACACAGGGAAGAGAGATAAGCATTATTGTAGAGTTAATGTAATAGCAAGGATACCATAATTAATAAATGCTCACAAAATAAGAAGAAAGAAAATGGATGTCAAAATTACTTCTCAATGTTTGTATACTGGGAGGGCTCTCAGTACCAGAGAAATAAAATCAGTAGCTTATCGAATGTCCCATGTTAAGGAAACCTCCATCCCCACAGCATGGCATGTCCTCAGACTGGAGGTGACAGAGATAACCTCCAGATATAGAGGACAACTCAAACTATACTAAGTGGACACAGACAGCTGATAAGGGTTGACCACCCAACTTGGGGGTTGGGTGAGAGGTGACATGTTGCTCCCATAAAAAATCAACATGTTATGAAAAGTTACAAGGGGACTTGGATAGAATCTTTGGGTACACCTAAGCAATGCAAACGGTACATTAGATTTGAAACTTGGATTGTGAGCTGTCTTTACAGGTCAGGGTCACTGCAGAGAGCTGCATGAAAACTGGTAAAGTATGGGTTTAATTTTGTGGAGAACAGGAGGTCAGATGGGACAAGGGCAGCAATGAACAAGCAGAGGATTATACTTTTCTCTATGGGAACAGTACTGAAAAACATCAGAGGGACATTCTTCTTTCCGAATAAAAAAATCATAGCAGCAGTTAAGACAGCAGAGTCTGTCCTGATTTGGTGTCAATACAATGGTAACAGGTCACTAGTGTCATTAATGCTCTGAATGCACATGCCCCAACTGAGGATAAAAGTGATGACAAATGACAATTTTATGTTGAATTGGAGCAGATATACAATTAACAGCCTAAGTACACATAAAAATTTTTGTGTAGTAAATAAATCAAGGAGGATAGACAAAATGGGGAGGGCATATGGCACACATGGGGCAGAATTTAAATCAATACAGGGTTTTGGAGGCAAAATGTGAAGGAAAGAGACCACACTTAAGACCTAGCGAGGGATGGAAAGATATTGTTATTAAAATGGATGTTTCAGAGATCAGCTGCAAGGGAATGGACTGACGTAATGTGGCTCAGGATAAACAAGTGGCAGTCTCCTGTGAACATGACAATGATCTTCAAGTTCACAGCACGTGGGGGGTTTCTCCACTAGCTTCTGAAGAATGACTGTCCCAGGAGGGAGCCAAAACTTATATAACAATATAATTTTAATGTTTCCGCTTTCCTGCCATGGACTTAATGGAGAACACATGCTTGCCAATATCTATGGTTGCCAGTTTTTACAGCAAGATGTAAGAGATGTGGTAGAGATTTTTTATGCGCATTTCTTCAAACTATTTTTCCACATATTCACCGCCATTATTGAGGCACTTATCATAGTGGGACACAAGTTTTTGTATACCCTCCTCATACAATGCAGCCGCCGATAACCCAAATGACTACTGACAATGTCATAGAGTAGAGTCCTTGAAATCTGAGGAAAGTGCAGGGACAAATCAGAAATTTTGAAATATCCGTCATCACACACTCTTTCATTGACCTTACGCACCAAATCATCATTCAACAAAGATGGACGCCCACTTCACACCTCATCCTGCACATTCTCTCGTCCTTCATTGAACATCCGAACCCATTTCCTAACCATGCCATCACTCATCGCATTGTCACCATACACTTGACAGATCTGGTGATGAATCTCACTTGGTAGCACATTCCTAGCGTTC
>Ga0136643_10015017_pt1 | contig 11642 bp, 9 predicted proteins | sample TergutLab28metaG_FD_96883 | JGI IMG/M metagenome (GOLD analysis project Ga0136643, IMG submission 96883) | Labiotermes labralis P1 segment gut microbial communities from Petit-Saut dam, French Guiana - Lab288 P1 (version 3) (version 3) | ecosystem: Host-associated > Arthropoda: Insects >...
ACAGAAGGGGAATTTTCAAACTCCCAGAACGCTGGAAGAAATGTGTACAAAGAAGTGGCGATTATGTGGAAAAATAAAGAAAGGTCTGTAGATTAAGGTGGTGTATTTGGTTTGTCAATAATATAGCATGTTACTTTACAAAATATTGCTGCTCATGACTTTTGGTACGACCCTCGTACAATAATGGTACCAACAAATGCTAACAAGTGTATTGAAATTAGTTTACATATACAGTGAACTTCCACGTGTTTCAGCTAATCATGTGGCCATCTTCAGGCATGCAAAATACAGAGGTTAGATACATTAAAAGTACAAAATGAAACTAAAGAAGTATCAAAACCAGTTCATAAGTGTAATTACAATGGATATGATTGTAATTACACCTATGGGTAGGTTCTGATATATTTATAGATTCATTTTAAACTTTTAATATATTTTATCTTTGTATTTTACATTCCTGAAGATGGCCACATGATTGGCCAAAACACTGTATATTCAAACTAATTTCAATATATTTGTGTGCATTTGTACAATTATTGTACATATAAGAATTTCATTCATTTACATTTCATTTAATGACAGTGCTAGTAGTTCTGACTAAACATAACTGCATGGTAGGAAGTGAAGAAAGCAGGCAGGACTTGAGTAAAAGTTCTATTCATGCATTTGCTTTGTAGAAGTCAGGAAAACCATAAAAATCTCATCTAGGACAGCTAGTTTCTAGCCTGAGATGACCATCCAAATAAAAAAGATTTTCAAGAAGGATTTTATTCTATGTAGTGAGTTGTAAGTGGCAGTGCATCTCTACACAAATGCAAGTCCATCCAAAACTGTCTCCTGTGAGATTACACAACAGGTTAATCAGATCCAGAGATGTGCTTTCACCTTAAAATGTTGAATCTCTGGCTCTACAAAGGTGTGGATTTATCATGTCTCTAAGAGTAGTAAAGTACAGTCTTGGCTTTTGAAGCAAACTATCCCAGATGGTCACTGTGTTATTAGTTCTGGAATGGGAACTGGGCTCTCGTCATTTATTAGTCACAGAGTGTGTGTGTAAAACATATTCAGTTGAACACCAAGTGTTCATTTGCAACACTTTTACAAAGCATACACAATGGAAAAAATTAACCAAAAGTGTCATAAAAAGTATCCAGTGTGAACAACGCTATGTAAAAGAATAGCATAGTGAACAGTTGAAAAATTCCGGATAACAAGTTCACTGCTAGAAAAAAGGAAAATTAAACCTTGCGGTTTCTTCAGAACAGCCAAAATAAGACACGGGTGTTACCAAAACACACTTCAAGAAGCTCCTCTGCATGACCCCAAATTCAGAGACTATTATGCAGAGGGCATACAAAACCAAATGGCATATATTTTTCAAACAAAGAATAAATCCCAATCATTACATTCAATTAATTCTGACACCATTCTTTGGGGAATCACTATGGATTACTTTATGCAGGACAGTGTCATGGTCCATACCACAAATTTATGAATCACTGCATGAGAACATGGCCTTAGCAATAGGTTGATAAAAAACATATTCTATATTTCTCCAGATCTGAACTGGTATAATTATTATTGGTGTTGTGTGTCAGGTTGTATTTTCAGAAGGTACGAGACATGCTAAGAAGAAGAGGTCAAAACTTCAGAACTCTTCTACAAATAAGGGAAATTGAACTGAAGGTGACAAGCACACAGAATTCCTGGTGGACTCAGGTGTTCTAAGTTGTAGTGCTTGCATGACATAAGCCATGCTCACGGATGCAATACAAATACTTAAGTCACAGAAAAAAGTCCTTTGGATTCAGCCTCTACATCTTGCTTCAATTTGTTAAGATTTCTGTCCAGCATAATACTGCATCCTCTCCACTAGTCACCTTGCCATTGTGTTCACAGGATGTCAGTTTTGATAAGTACATGATTCTGTTACCTAGCAACAATTGATTTGGACTGGCTGGCATCAGCCACAGGGGACTGATGAGAGTAGCCAGAAAGCAGGAAGCCTCACCTCAAGTGCCATCAATCCCACCATTCATGGGACTTCTAAGTGTAACCCAAACACGGGAACAAACTGCTTATACAAACCATATGAGAATACAGCTCAACTGAAGCTGGAAGTGTAAGGAAGTTCTCTGCATGCAAGATGGCAGACCTCATTAAACTCTCAGTTACTGATGCCCTCAGCTTTTCTGGCAAAGCTTTTACACTTAAGGCTTGCCATACTAAAGGCTCAGTATGAGGAGGGAACATTTCAACTATCTGCACTTTGTGTTTATTTGGCAGCAGTGAGAGCAGTCGGCCAGTCAACACTATCAGGTATGTTTTCTCAGGTCGTCCATGGTAGTGGGAAATATGTTTCACAACTTCCAGAAGATGACACAAGTGCTGGAAACACAGTTCGGAGCTTCCTGATCTGTAAAAAATAAGTAAATAAAAAAAATTCAACACCATTTTGGATTTTGGACTAACTTCATAATGAGTTGCACAAGTTTATTTTAGATCCTAAATACACAAATGTAACCACATCCTTTAATTTGTGTCTCATGAAAGTTCCATATAAACTTTTCTTTACACTCACCACTGTTTGTGGCTTAACTGAAAGCAGAAATTATCTGGTAGTCATCAGCAAGCACACACTACAGTCAGGCAGGAGATGTAGAAATGAAAGTAACTATTCATAACATAAGAAATATCCATGCACATGCCACTGTCACATTGGGATCATTATGTGAGATTTAAGATTCTTATAGCTCGATGTTTAGGGCACTGGCCCTTTGGATTTAAATTGTGTTTTGAATGGACACAGCAACTTCACTGTCAAGGGTTGACAGGTTATAGAAGGTGAACAACCCTTTCAAATGAAGGCACTGCATTTTTCAAAATGTCAGGATTAGTTAAGTTACACACTACACAGTCTAAAATCCCAGGAGACCAGAACCCTTAGGATCAGGATGGTCACATAAAAGTGTGTATTTGAACATCTGGTCCATACAGGACAAAATAACAAAATATCTAACATCTCCTTCAAAAACATAACAAAGTTCAAATACTGGGGAATGATACTAACATATCAAAATTGCTTGCACCAAGAAATTAAGAACAGATTAAATTTGTAGAATGCCTGCTATCATTCATCCAGAATCCTTTGTCTTACTCTTTGCTATATAAAGCATGAAGACTAAAATATGCAGAAATATAATTTTACTTGTTACTGTAGGTGGGTCTCTAACACAAAGGGAAGAACATAGGCTGAGGGCATTATATTCTGCACTGTGTTGTCATATCAAAAACAATTAACTGAATGAGTAATGATGGCATGTAAAACAATGACAAAGTACCATACTAAACAAGGCTGTATATGACACCAATATTCATTCCATAAATCACAGGCTGAGTGTTTAAGAACAAGAAGCTGAGAAAGATTTTCAGACTTAGCATGAAGAAAGTAACAGGACACTGGGGAAAAATGTATAATGACGAGCTTCATGATTTTAACACTCCTCACCAAATATTATTAAATGAAATCAAAGAGGATGAGATGGGTGGGGCATGTAATAAGTATGGGGGAGAAGAGAAATGCTTACAGGGTATTGACAGGAAAATACAAAGGCAAGAGCCCACCTGTAAAATTCCGGTATAGATAACAGAATAATATTAAAATTCATTTTGAAGAAATAGGTTACGAGAGCATGGACTGGATTCAGCTGGCTCAAGGTAGCAAAATGTGGTGAGATCTTGTGAACACAGTGATGAACATGCAGTTTCAATAAAATGCTGTAAATTTCATTATTAGCTGAACAACTACTAGATTTTCAAGAAGTACTCTGTTACATGTAGTTAGTTAGTTAGTTATTAAGTCAGTCAGCTCTTGCTGTTTGCAAGTAGGGAGCAAAATAGCTACCACGTTGCTGCAGTTTGTCTCCGGTCTCTAAACTGCATTTAAACTTGTGTTTGATTTCTGAATTTTTTAAAGTCTAAGGTTGTCACATATTACATTTTTAATACCCTGCCACCTCAAGCACTAAGCTGCTGCCAGTACTACACGATGTGCTAGAGACATTCGATATGTATTTAGTGAATGCAGGGGGGGGGGGGTGATTATTTAAAAGGCACTCCTTGTCAGCAGTCCTAATTATCCAACCACAATAATAATAATAATAATAATAATAATAATAATAATACCAAGAACTGGCGAATGAAATATGTGCTATGTGGAAGCAAAAGGCAGCACAAGTGATATCCCGATAGTAATATCATCTACGGGAGTAATTCCAAAGTCACTGTCACAAAGTCTAACAATACTTAACCTCCACCCCAATACATATATACAACTGCAAAAATCTGTAATTCTTGGCACATGTTCAATTGTAAGAAACTTTTTACACTACAAATAAGACCACCGAGCCTAATCCTGTTGATTACTACATCCCAGGATAGGTGAATATTTCCCAGCCTAAGCTGAGAAGTGAGAAATTCGATGATGATGATAATAATAATAATAATAATATATTTGACTGCAAATGGGCTGTCAATCGGTGGCAGTGGTTATTATGCACATACATAAACATGAAGTATGGATCTAAGAAATTAAAGTCAGGAAGGCTACATGAGAAGCATGCAGTAGCAACTTGGAGTCTTGGGAACCATCTCAGCATTCGCTTATAGACACAGGGAAACCAAGGAAAACCTGTGCTGAGGTCACCGGTCACAGGACCTTCCAGATACTGACTTCTAGCCAGCAATCTGGCAACTAAAGTATGTAAGACAGCAATACACACACACAGTAAAACAATACACATGAGATAACAAAAATACACACAAGATAAAACACAATACACAAAAGACCAACAATGGTTAGCAGCAATGCACATAGTAAAGGCAACACAAGGGGAAGAAAGTACTGTACTTAGTTTCTAATTGTTACTCCACAGCTATTGCTCACCAATTTTAACATGACCTTCACTTCACTTCACCACCCATAAATACCTTTCACAGTACACCCCGATTTACACCCCTTCACTGTACTACACTTAACTTCACTTCACTACACTTTTTGGATAGTTTTCAACACACATTTCCTTCAGTTCACCACATTAATCACTTTCCTAACCCTCTTTCTAAAAGCGTTAGTTTTACAGGGGAGAGTCCCTAAAATTTCTGCAGGTAACCAGTTCCAGAGTCAAATGGTCCTATACACAAAGGAATATTTCCTGATATCCGTCCTTTGCCTCCTGTTCCTGATTTTCCGTTCATGATCAACCCTGCTCAGAGATTGATTCAGAAATTTCCGATGAATTTCTCTATTATCCAACAGTGTATCCATACTTCTGAAAGTCCTACCAGTGTTCGGTGACCCATTATTTTACCTATGATGGTGTAACCTCATCCAGTAATGTCTGTTGTCTATGGTGTTATAAACAATTTGCAGCTACCATAATTTTAGGCTTCTGCCACGAAGTAGATGAGAACTGTGCTCTTCTGGGTTATTACGCCACAAGTAGAACCCGGAAGAGAGCAGTTCCATTCGTGCAGATGGAGTTTCTAGTTTTTATATGACACTTCAAAGATTCCACAACATTAAGCAGACCTCCTGTTGGCCTGCAGCTCTGTTTTCTCACTTTCATGCAGCATAATAATTGTTGGCTTTATACTGTGGTGGAAAGTTATATCTACCTTTTTCTCACACACATTCATCTAGTCTTTCTTTCCTATTCCAATCTTTCATTCTTGAGCTAAATTCAGTAAACTGTAGTGGCTGTACCACAGCTCTGACAGTTAGTTGCCTGCATCTCACTGTGAAATCTTGAGTTCATTGCCACAGCAATCAATATGGGATTTGGAGTGGACACAGTGAACAGACTATTCACAGAACACTTCAGCTTTTCTCTGTCTGCATAATTCTACATGATCTGCAACGCACATATGAAGACATTTTGCTGTACACTGAATGGTCTAGTGGCTGTCATTATCATTTGGCAATTCTCTGACCCTGTATTCAGTAGATACTTGGTTTGTATCATGGTGATGATACTGATCATCCTGCTGAAACACTGCAGAATTTTCAGGATCACTTTTGTTGATTTGTGGAATCTGAAAATTTTATAGCATATCCAGCGAGAGTCCTCTCCATGAAGCAAAAGGGGCCACAAATTTTCACATACGTCATGGTACCTGCACCTTCAAACTATCACATGTATATCTCATGCAAGTATGGGGTTCCTCAATTCTCTAAATCCTTGCATTATGTTTATTCACTTTTCCAGACAAATTAAACATACACTCATAAATGAACAATATGCATGCCTTGACTGACTTCATCAAATCTCCTTAACTGTGAATCTTCAACACAGAGGGTGACACAAACTTTTCTGCAACATAATTCCTGTGTCGCTGGTCACTCACCAGTTTAACTGGTTCTGGATGTAACGTACACAGGCATTTTTCAGGACTTGCATAGCAAAGTGGGTTTTGTTAAACCAATTCACATGCTGAACACACTCAACACCAGTAAACATCATTCATTAAAATTCTACCAACTGGCCGCTACCAGTAGAGAAAGTATATGGTGCTGAAATTGCAATGAACAAAATTCAATCACTATCATTTAGTGATATGCCACACATCAAGATACAGTAACAGAGCAAATGTTACAGACACTTAAAGCTGAAAAGTTACTTTAGGCTTACTGCGTATGTAGTGATTTGAATACAAATGAGTAAGAAGTAGATGCTACATTTTTATTACTTAAATCAAAGGTCAATTTCAAGCTTCATGTACAGGATATTACTTCAGTAGAAAACATCACACTTCACTTCTTCATTCAGTGTGAAAAAAGTAATTTCATATTTTGGTGGATTTTGTCCAGTAGTTCTTGGGATGTTAATTATGTTATGAAAGATAGTACATGTTTCTAAGGGGGAAAAAAATCAGACTTTTTGCAGAACAAATATACAAGCTTAATATCTGGAATGTAAGGGTTAACACTTTTTTTTTAATTGTTTTGTTTACAATGATGGAAGAAACTCAGAAAACAGTTATCGTCTGTGTTCAGTCCCGACCGTCCACCTGTGTGGTTTCCATGAAACACACCAAAAAAAAAAGTTACATTATGTGCTTAGTCCTTACAGTACAGCAGTGTGGTTCCTGTGTAATATTCTTTTAACAGGGGAAGGCTCCTATGTCTCTGCACTGGAATGAGGTGAAAATTTCGTGCAAACACTGCATCATACTATCACAAAGTTTTGTACTAGCTGCTGAAATATTTTTAAAGACATATCATGCAAAATTTAATCAATACATGTTTCAATTTATTGCTGTCCACTGTAATGAAATTCCTTATATAGCAGACATGCAGAAAATGTTTAAAATATGACAAACAGTTATGTCCTGTGCAGAAATGTGCATGTTCCATTAGGCACACCTCCATGTGCAGTAACCGTGCAAGGGTGCACAACAGTGTGAAGACATAGTGGAAAGTACAGATTTAATGTCACACCCTCTTAACCCTGGCATTACATGGAACAAAGTGGTAAGCTTTCTGTGCCTGTTACAAATTCTCCAGAGAAGAAGCCCCACATGGATCAAGTAGACCTCAGGGTTAGTCTAGACCAGGTGCACAAGAGAACAAATTCCTTGCTGCTGCCAGGAATAAAATCCTGTCTATCCTGCCATCAGTCGCTTCATTAACTGAGCTACTGCAGAGAAGGCAAGAATAACTGCATAAGGTCCTGAGCTCATAACAGAACTAAATGCTGCTGCTGCTATCTTCTGTGCCACAATTTTTCCTCTCTACTAGCACCAGATATTAAAACTTGTAATACAAAACACATGGACAAGCATCTGCTTAAATAAAGGCACAATACATGAACCATTAATCGCAACAACTCCTATTTTACTTCTTTATATATGCGTCACAGAGGGATGTATTAACAGAAGTCTACTGGAATAGACAGTTTGCTGCTGTAAGGTAATAAAAGCTCTTACCGAGCCATAATGCACCAGACGTCCATTGCAAGAAGCGCCCGCCATACTGCGGGCTGCATTACACTCTCCAGCAGAATTTGCTCCACTAAAGCAAATTCCTGAACTGAAGCTGACAAAATAAACCCCCCAACATGAGTCACTACAGCCTCATACAAGTCTGTCATCCTCTCAGGTTCATCACTATGCCTCACACCAGGGAACTGTAAATCCCAACTCATTTCTGCATGGCCTGGAACAAAGAGAGAGGCCATAGTACAATGAAAGGTGTAGAGATACAGTCATTTAACGTTACAGAGTATAACCTGTCTAAAACAGTTCCTAGATTTATGACAGGTGTATAGTTAAAGCGAGTACATGCTAGACCAAATGCAGCAGAAATGAAACAAATCAAATTTTCGTTTGCTGGAACAACACCTCTGAAAGAAATCAAGCTGCATAAGTTTCCAAATAGGTATACGATTTCACAAAGGGAAATCAGAAATTCAGAGAATGCTACTGAATTTCTTACGAAAAGTTTGTTGAGTGTCTGACATAACTGAAACAACTGATTCTGTATTGACAGCCCCTAACCTGATGTTCTGACTGGAAAAGAACTGGGACAGAGCAACAGAAAATTGAGTACAGAACACATTAATGGAAAAGAAAGGACAGAAGGAAGAAAGTGAAAAAGAGAGAGAAGGTAAGCCAGATTTTTAATATGGGTTAGTAACACAAAATGTGAGAGATGGATTTAAACAAGACAGGCAAAGCACGAATAACGTGACACTGTGACGTGTTCATAAAACCACTGTTGCAGTGGAAAAAGCAATAAGTATTACATATTCTAAGTATGTGTTTGTAGCCTTAGGTATCCAGTACGCAATGCAGTTGCGCCATATCATCATCTGTGGCTTGTCTGGCTCTAAATATTTTTCCACATATCTAATAAACAGCACAATTTAAAAAAAAGTATACAGAAACAAAATGTGTGTTTTTATTTTTTTTACAACTTTTGTCTGAAACATTTCTCATTCTATGAAAAACTGAGTGAGATATGATCAAAAATGTACATTGGTCTTCATGTTAAGTACCCATTATCCTTGTCATATTTTCATGAAACTTGAATTTTCTTGACAGAGTTTGCAAAATATTCAAATATCAAATTTTGTGAAAATCTGTCCAGTGGAAGCCAAGTTTTTCCATGTGGAAGGATGGACAGGCAGACATTGTAACAGAACATCAAGGGGTTTGAACTCCAAACCATACATTAAGGCCTGTTTAGAGGATACATTGTTGGAAGAGTGTGAAGTTGGAAGCTACTCCTCACCATATGTATCAAATGGATCTATGAGTACAGCCAATGAGAACACGAATGGAAGGAGGACTTATTCAGGAAACTTCCACTTTATTAGTTAGTTAGTTTGATAAGGAAGGGCAAAGAGGCAGTTCTTGGTAGAACGTGTATAAAGATGGACAAGGAACAAGTGAAATCTAAAGTAAGTTGGACATTGAGTTCAACATGTACGTTCAACTGTTGTTATTCTACTCAGTACTAAAAAAGTTCGTATGGTAATTCACGGTGTCAGAACTTAATTATAAGACTGAACATAATCTGCAATTATAAAGATTACTGGAAGTGCATTAGTGAAATTGTATCCTCTATGCTTGAACTCTGTGAAATTATTATTATTTTGAAAAGCTGCTGTACACGACGTATACTCCTCGAGAAGTAGAGCTCAGCATGCTAACATACACGTGGACATTCAATTTATAGCAGCTGTAGAAATAAAGAGGATACGACAGTTACAACACGATGAAGCTAATAGTTGCTCTTCACAATTCTGTGAATGTGCCTAAAATGGTATGCATGTAGTTCTGCTGTAGTAATCTGCATAACTTATATACATTCTTACCAAAGATTTATATCTGAAATTAAGAAGTGTAATATACGTGACTGCTATACTTCAGTGTACAATGTTACATTTTAGACTGAGATCAGAAAAATTACAGCCACATGAAAAGAAGAAAGAAGTACAACTTACTGTACAGTTGAAAATCACAACCTGAATCCACAGTTACTCTTATATGTCCCCATGTCTTACACAGAGTCAAATATCTACTTATTATTGCTAGTATGTTAACAGAACTACACAATTGATATAAACTTGATTATACTGAATAAATGGTGCCAGTTGATATTTCATTCATTGCATGCAAGACACAGGGGCCAATGGTTTGCCATCCTGCTGCACAGAAAATCATATGACATACTGGTTTTCTGCTGTTCTGACATGGTACTTCCAATTGTCTGGGGCTCTGAAGAGTACAGAGAGTATGTTCTGTTCTGACACAGCACTTACAATTGTTTGGAGTTCTGAAGCATACAGACAGTATGTTATGTTCTGAAATGGTACTTACAATGGCCTAGAGCTCTGAACAGCACAGACAGCATGTTTTGGTCTGTCATGGTACTTACAATGGTCAAGAACTCTGAAGAGCACAGACATATGTTGTGTTCTGACATGGTACTTACAATGGTCTAGAGCTCTGAACAGTGCAGACAGTATGTTGTGTTCTGAATTATGGCACAACCACAGTTTTCGTACATCATGACTGGAATGAAGAAGTTTCTTGAGAATTGAAACAGACAGTAACAGGAAAGAGAATCGCTGACTTTCAGGATCCACCAATTTCGTACCATAAGCAAACATTTTCTGCAATGAAAATAAATTCACTATACTTGAAAATTGTCAATGAATGAAATAATGTGTAACATTAAACAAGCCTACCAGAAATGCAAAAACAAATCGAGAGGTCCAGTACTGTATCTTCAGCTCCTACATGGGACATGGACATGAAGGAACCATTGCACTGTGCGAGATTTCAAGCTTCCGCTGTTGTATAGTTGAGGCCTTAGCTCTTCTGGGATGTCATGCAGGTTTGGTTTGTAGTTTGTTACCATTGTTTTGGGACAGCTTATTAGCTCCATCTTCAAGGGTCAAGCAGTCTTAGAAGAATGCCAGGAAGAGGTGTTTTGACTGCTTGACCCTTGAAGATGGGACCAATATGCTGCCCCAAAATGTTGGTAACAAACTGCCAACCAATGCTGCATAACATCCCTGAAGAACAAGAAATTCCTGCCTGCCACATGTTTTCTGTAAGCAGATAGTTGCTGACATGGTTCTAGACGATTCTGAGTAGCCATAACATCCTCAATTACATTACTTCAATAAGTGCCAATAACCGCACAGCTTGGTGACAACTATAAATGTGAGTGCCAATGACAATGTTTTGCAGTATTTTTTATTTAAAATTTTTTTCTTATTTAACCTTTACGCAACGGGATTTAAATGGCTACAGTCAACCTTCACGTACGACATTATTTTCGCTTGGCATTTAAATTTTTGTACATGGTTTACAAGAAACTTTATTATTTCAGGAACCAAAAAAGATTTAATAATGGATTAAACGGCATTTTTTGGGGAAATAAGACAGAGCCATATCTGCGTGTTTTCAAGAAATCAGTAATAATTTTCGTTAATGAATAGACAAATAATTGTATGGAATATGCAAAAATTTCTGTTTCCTTTACTTACATATTAGCTTGATTCCACAGTTTTTCGTAAGGAAGTCGCACGTGATGTTGTTAGAACTGTGCCTTTGTGTGGTAATCTTCA
>Ga0136643_10015018_pt1 | contig 11642 bp, 7 predicted proteins | sample TergutLab28metaG_FD_96883 | JGI IMG/M metagenome (GOLD analysis project Ga0136643, IMG submission 96883) | Labiotermes labralis P1 segment gut microbial communities from Petit-Saut dam, French Guiana - Lab288 P1 (version 3) (version 3) | ecosystem: Host-associated > Arthropoda: Insects >...
ACACACACACACACACACACACACACACACAGATATATTTATCTCAGTAATTAACTAACTTGATGCACAAAATTTTTGTTTTACAATAAGTTTATTTCATGCCTCTGCATGTTTCGAGCACAAAAATTTTGTGCATCAAGTTGGTTAATTACTGAGACAAATATACTGAGATGCAAGGTCAACAAAACGTAAAAAAAAACAGATATATGTTTATATCTTACACATATATAGTTATTTATATTAACAAAAACTCATATGTTGAAGGCCGAATGGGTCTCTCGTTCTTTGTAAACCTATATTTTTTAAAAGATCGTTTTCTGTACCTTATTTAATGGTTATCAGTACCCTCAAATTGGAAACATGTAATAATCCGTATTTTCATTACTTTTTGTGTTCTTTTACGAAAGGTTCATATATTTGCAACTTCTATGACGGCCTGGAGTTCCTTGTCTGATATTTTTGTATGAAACCTTTAATACCACTCGAAATATACAATAATAGCATCGGCAGTTGATACATAATTAAATAACTTACGAAACCGTTGTTTCTATTTTGTTGCACCAACAGCGAGACATGCTAAACCACAGAAATGATATGAGAGCGCCATATCCTTTGCTCCATCTAGTCTTCTTCGACAGCATTTTCTCCGCTCTACCAGCCATCAGATTCAAGCGCAAAAGCAGAAGGATAATATTTTTACCAACTTATTCCACTCGTGAATTACTGCTGAGTCGTAAGAACTATTACTTGTGCTGCTAGTATGTATGTAGTACTGTATAAGCAAGGTTTCTTAATTAAAGATGCTCTTGTACTGGAGTTGCATCATTCTCTCTCTGTCTCTCAGACCTCTGCTACTGCTGTAATTATCACATGCTTCCTTCTCTAGACTTCTAGCAAGAAGAAGGCACCGCCCCGACATGCATAGACCAATAGTTGGCAGATTAACACTCAACAAATGTCGCCTCTGCTGGATCTGTGCTCGGCTCACTGAAGAAGTACAGAATGCTGACCTGTTTAGTTACGGGTATTTGGGAACTGCGTCAGCTGAATGACCGACTAATACAACCGAGACGTGGAAAGACGTAGTGGCTGAATTCAGTCTTGTATAGTAGGGCAATGCTGACAAGAAATGCCCGTATTACCATAGCAGAAGGCGCTTTTCTGAAATGAAGCTATGACAAAACACCAACGAGGAGTTTCACAGACGAACAAATATGATACCAAAGAAATATTAAATTTGATTTGTATTAGGGAAGCACCTAGCTAGAAATTCGGCCATTTCAAGACAAATATATGAATATTAATTTTACAAATATTCCACGTGTAACGTGTACTGTCCACAGTTTTCTTTGACACGCTTTGCAGGAGTCGCGTTTCAGTGCTTGCTTAGTTATACAGGTCAGGGTCCTAAGTATTATCAAAACTCTTACATTTCATATTTCACTTTACCTGTAGCAGTGGCGTAGGACTGAGTTCCTTGCTACTGCGTTCTCAAAGGGGCCTATTTACATTTTTTAATAATGCTGTTTTTAAATCATGTTACTTAATAATCGTGTATTTAAGGACTTAGCTAGCGTAGATGCCACCCCGACATTCTTCTGTCACGAAAGGGCCAGCGATCATATCCTGCCATTTTATTTCAGTTTAAACCCAGTATTAGCGATTCTAGCAGCCAGGAGATGTAACAACTAAGGTCAGGGCCAGAAGTGAGTGTTTTCTGATTGCAAGGACCCCTGAAATGTTTTGGATAACAAAAGAAGCGTTGTACCATTAGAAACTTAGCTGCAAATGAAATAACGCAAACAATGTTCTTTTTGATAAAGACCTAACGTGTATGAATAACAAAATGTTGGAACAGCTCTATGACCTTAACAATCAGGGCTGAATTACGTAATACAAAGTAAGAAGACTGTGTACCGTAAGAACACCAATATTTACACAACCATATGGAGCAATAAATCATGCATTCAAAACGTCACGATTGCAAAAACACACAAAATATTAACAAAACTTTGCTTCTTACGCGTGCCCATGGGAATTTTGAAGGGCAAAATAAGGTCTTGGAGCCTTCCATAATTAATATTAATTACCTATTATCATGAACGCGCATGATAATTATAATTGTAAATTAATTCAGAGCATAATTATTCTATATTTCTAACAAAGGCCTCCTCGAGGAATGCGGCAAGGAAGAAAATTTGGTAGTAACCGGGGTTGCTGATACTTCCCGTTTGAAAAGAAAATTGTAAAACGTTTTGTCCCGTGTCACAAATTCGCCCAGTCACTACCATGCCGGCTACCCAATGATAAATATCCAGTCACCATTTCGCACCGATCCCGATCGGTGTAAAAATATTGCACTCGCAGTGTTGTTTGGAAGTAACGATAATTCACACACAATCTCTAAGCGGTCAGATATGTGTATATATACACATACTCTTCACAATCCAGAGACGCTGGTCGGGCAAACTAAATAAAAGAATTGGGACAGTAATGAATGCCGCGTGCCAAGGAAATTAGCCTTGGTCTAGACCAATGTTTCCCAACAAGGGTACCTTGAAATAGCATTTGGGCTTCTGAGAGAAACTGTGGAATAAATACATCACATTCCGAAGTACTGCAATAATATGCTTCATATATTTGCCGCGTAAGCTGCCACACACAAATAAGGTTTAGAAATGCATACTACATACGTGTAGGTCCATATATATATATATGAGGTATACATACATACGCAAAACATACCAGCTCTTCACAAATAAATTTTATTGACAACAATTTACCAGCAATTGCATTTCGCTCACCGCTGTCAGCTTTTTCATAGGCAGAGAGTCCTCGGAGTATGAGAAATTATTTGAGGGGGGTCCTCCCTGTGAAAAAGGTTGGCAAACACTAGTCTAGACGATTAGAAAATCATATGAAAGGGCACTATCTGCAAAGGTAACGAAAACTCGACATTACTCGCCGCTAATCTAAAACAAAATGAAGATAATATGGATGAATTAAAATTACCGATCATAAAATTCAAACAAAAGAATAACGGAAGAGCACAGAACACCGAAACAGATTATAGTACGCTAAGGTAGGGGGGCGTGAAGTTCGCGAAGACTTCGGAGGAGATTTCATACAACCGTAACAAGTAACGTGGCCAAATGTCGTAAGAAAAGACAAACTACTCAGTGATAATGGCAACAGGTAGCTCATGACCACAGCATGTTATACAATGTGCATAGTTTCTGGTAATTTAATTTCAAAATATCTTTCAAAACGAAATATTTTATTTCCTATTGTATTACGTCATAGCCAGATACGAATTACAACGCTATTGGATGGACGAACGGAGGGATGATCGAAAGAAATTACACGACTGCCTTAATTTTCATTCAATCCCCCCCCCCTTTTTTAGACGTGTTCACAAAATTGCGAAAACGACTATTAGCTTTGTCATATCTGTCTGTCCGTCCGTCCTTTCGTCCGCCTGGATCAACTCGGCTCCCACTTGACGGATTTTTATCAAATTTTATATTTGAGTATTTCTCGAAAACTTGTCGACAAAATTGAAGTTTCACTAAAATCTGACAAGAACAGTACACATTCTTGATTATAACTCCCTTAATTCCGCTTAGAACGAGAAATGTTTAAGAAAAAAAAATTGTAGAGAAAATCAAAATACATATTTTATGTTCACAGATGACAACATAAAACGGCGCATGTGGTGTGCAAGCTGGACAACTAAGGCTACAGACAAACACTCAGAATATGTAATACTTATTGCTTTTCCATGGCAACAATGGTTGCACGAACGCGCCTCAATGTCACGTTATACGTACATGGTCTTGTTTGCTTCACTTTATCCCGTAAGAGAGGTAGTAATACGTCACTCAATGACACACCTACGCACGCACAAATTCACAATCTGACACTACGAGGTAGGTGGTCAGCACCATGCTCCGGCACCTTTACCCACGGAGAAGACCCGGTATTCAATGTAGAGGAAGCTGGGTGGGTCTCGGTAACGTTCTAGACTGGACGAAGAATCTCACCCCACCGGAATTCGAACCCCCGGACCGTCCACCCTGAAGCAAGTCGCTACACCGGCTACGCTATCCCGGCCGCCGACCTTGTATCTCCCTTCCCTAATAATGAACTGATAGATTTCCATGCAATCTGACATAACATGCCATTAGAAACCATTATGTCACTTGTTTTTACGTTTCCTAACATCGATAACACCACTAACGCGGTAATTGTAATGATCCGTTAAGTTTGTATTATCTGAAAAATTAATTCCTGCCCTGAAGATGGAAAAATCTACTCCGAAACGTCAGTAACCACCCACGAAACTACGCCGTGTCACAGCCTGGAAGACATACTAAATGAAAACCCCAGTCTCATACAATTGATGTAAATTAAAGAAAAAAAAAGTGTGAAATCTTATTATAACATGGGTCTTCTTGTACGAGAGCAACAATACCAACAATTCTTAATTTACTCCTCCCTATACGCTTTCTCCATTTCAGAAAAACGGACGACAGAAACGCAGAGGGTAACGAAGAGGAGTATGGGAAGTCATTAATTGATTCGAAACAAAGATAACCCTCGCAAGAAAAATAGCATACACTTTGATTTGCCATTCACCGTTCGTGGAAAACACACGGAAAGGAAGATAACAATATTTCCTCGGCTGTTACGAAGAGCCCACCCTGGTCCTATCTTTTGTTTCAACTCTATATAGGCAAGCAGGGCGGACGGGGGTGGCTTCGCTTACATTACGTTACAGAGGAACGATTAAAAGTTAAATCCAACAAGCACTGAAGAAGATAGCTTCTACCCCTTTATCGCCTACTACCACTGGCCCCTGATGTGATTCGTATGCAAAATACATTTGATTATCCCCAAGAGTAAATACCTACCGAAGGGGATGATTTTACCAAGAGATTTTCAAAGAGGCACAAGCAGAAGTAGAGAGGAGGCGGAGGCATGCAAAATGGAAATGGAGACTTTTCGTTGTGTCGTCGACTGTTTTTCCTTCTTCTAACTATGTATAAGGGTCGAGCCGGGAAATATTAACCATCAGAGGGTAAATGGCCAAAAATTAAAAGGGGGACACATTAAGAAAGTGTCGTGTGTATATATATATAAGCGTTATGTTAAGATAATACTGTTGGAGAGTTGGTAGAATTAAGGTACTGTGCTGTACGTTAGAAACTTAGATGGGGCTAAGGAAGACAAAATAGATGCTTAAGGCACCATGCATGTGTATTGCATAGATTACTGCGTCTCTGAGAATTTCATGCTGAACAGAAATGCAGCAAGGGGATTATTTTACTGGCTATCACAAATTACTGCACACACTCCATTACAAATTGGCTGAAAACAACTGAAATCTAACAAGCAAGGTAAGCTTACAACAGTACCAGTCGAGAAGAGGTAACAACACCGAAAACTTCAATTTTCATAAATACCACTGTGGAAACTTCAAATATCATGTAAACTTACAATAACTCTTAAGTATACGGCGAAGGCACCGTAGCTAAACACGCCACAAGAGTCAATTAGCCAAAAAAATACTACATGCCAGGTATTAATGGCAGACAGTTGATTTTTGTTGTACAACTAGTTACAACATTACTTATATTTTTGGGGACCAGACAGTTCATGGGCATGATCCACGGACGACAAGTCACTGGACTCAATCTTCGGACAATTCAATCAAGTTTTCACACTAACAACTATTCATCGAAAATATATTTCAACATTCTCCTTCCACCAATAGCCAGATCTTCCGTGTTCTGTCTTCCTTGGAGGATTTCCAAATAACAATCGGCGTGTCTTTTTCATCTCCCCCCACACACGTCTCATACAATAAACATAATTGTCTTCCTTTATTCCGTTTACGATGTAGAAGAATTTTCTTTTGTTCCTCTTATTCTGGCACACCGTGACTATTAAAATACAACATTTACAAATACTTTTGAAGTAACAATAATGTCAAAACAAACAACGGAGTGCCCTATACGGCAAATAAGTGATTCAGTACAGCTAGGATTCCTTGTTTCATATATGACAAATGTTCAAGAAAAGTAAGATAAGAGTGTCTTGAATAATCACCTTGGAGGAATTTGATGTTCAGGTGAACGTGTAGCGTGATAAATTCTTATAATAAAACCAACTAGATGCACTAATTTCTCAAATTTATTTTTGGAATAAAACTCTACATGTTTCGGACAGTTCCTCTGTTCATCATGAGGAATTTTTCATTGTACACACAGCAATCTTATATGTCATGTATGACATATACCATTGCTGTGTGTACAGTGAAAAACTCCTGATGATGGACAGAGGAACTGTCCGAAACATGGGGAGTTTTATTCCTGAAATAAATTTGAGAAATTAGTGCATCTAGTTGGTTTTATTATAAGAATTCACATTGAAGGTTCAGTGTCCAATAAAAACATACAAGTATGCCTTCAAAATGCCTTATATGGCACTATCTTCAACAGCATACAAACACACAAACCAAACAATATAGCCTAATATCAATTACTGCGTGCACAATAAAGAAACAATGATGTTCTAATGCGTCTTCAGAAGTCTGAACCAGCATGACAGCAACTGTTACCATGCAATAAAGCTTTAAAAGGTTGCTCCCTAGCTGTAAACACACACAAAACAAACACTCTTTTGGTGTCATTTTAACCCCTCTATTAGCAGATGCCATCCATCCATCCGGACATACCTTTGATGTACCAACCAAGCAGCAAATTACCGGCGCCGTTTTTAATTGTCCATCATTTGTGTTTTTATTTGACAGCAGGTAAATTCTCTCCTCGTAACAAACAACAGCAGTAAGTAGGCCTGTATAATAACAACACACAGCCAAATGATAATTAGGGCGTTGCCCGTCTAAAGCTGCTTATAAGGTTTCATTATCTCGTCTCATTTTTTGCGTTATACTCATTAATTAATTAATTAATTATCATTTTTATACGTAGTGTGGGTATATGTGTGTGTGTCCACGAGTCTATAGGTATCAGTCCCATGGAGGATAGAAAGTGGAAACGTTTCATGTAGAGTGAAGTCTAAACGATAAATTATGTGGTTATGATTTTCATTGATTATGGCATGAAGGATGCTCGTTCGTAGAAGGCGTTGTCAGACCAACGCAGCCCCGCAATGCTGACTGAAATGTCATAGCTCTGCGTGGAAGAACAGGTACCAGCTGCAAGTTATCACGAACAGTAAGTAGCACGCCTTTATCAGTGGTGCAGGTCAGCCAGTCAATTACAAAACAACAGCAATCACTAGCGGCAAAGAATATGCGAAGTTACGTACCAACGCAAGGAATAGAGGGATATTCTTGTGTGTAATGCCAGCTTACTGGCCAAGCTTATCAGCCAATCATTTTTCGAAGATAAACGCTTATAAGATCCTCATTCCAAGATCTCATGGGCAGATACTGTACAATTTAGGAGGATAATACTGATAATAACAATATCCCAGAAATAGGTTATGAAAACGTCAACTCGAAAGCAGTATCTTCTTCGGGACGAGATAAACGATGAAATTTTGTCAATAACGGTTATGTTACGAATAATGGGTTCCACACAAAAATTGAACTCCCTAGGTCGGCTCAATAACTGCGAACTCTTAACTGAGACGTTCAGGTTTTCACGTTATGACACTGTGTAATTTGTCGGAAGGCTACCAAGGTTTTGGAGGAACGGAATGTCCCCATATTCAGGATGAAGGCACAAGAAAGTTCACAGTAAGCATCATAGAATGTAGTTATCTAGAAACAATCAAGAGGGATGAGATGGGCGGGACCCGTAGTCCGCACGGGAAAGATGAGTAATGCAATACAAAAAGTTAATCACAAAACTTGATAGGGGCGCAAGGGCACTTCGGGAAAGTATTCATATATGGGAAGGCAACATTAAAACACATTTTAAATAAACTATGTGTAAGGATGTGGACTGAAAGCAACTGCTTCAGCTGTCGGATAGCCACCTCCTCTGAACACGCCATCCAAACTTACGGTTGTACGACAGATGGGCAGTTTATTGAACACATACGCGACTATCGGCTTCTCATGCATTTGGAACGCCTCCTTCAGCCGATGAGCAGCCTACAGGTATGCCTATACAGAAAACACAATACAGAAAATCGCGTAGCGGAATTCGAACCAGCGATTCCACTGTTCAAGCGGTCATAGGAAATTAAGTTGAGGCCGTGTGGCAACTTTAATCGGCGATAAATGATAATAAGAAACAAAATCAGGTTAATTTCCAGTCCATCTACGAACCAGTTCTTGATTAGCTCCGTCTTTGCCACGCCCAGCTCACTGTGGCATTATTTGTATAGGCGGTATAACCCAGCATTGCGTGGAGGTTTCATCTAGGATGGCCGTGTGACAGGGTTTTTATTACGGTAATAAGTTGACTGACTGGGGAGTAGATATGTGCTGCCGTTAGCGTGGCTCGCGGATGTGTTTATGTCATCCAATGGGCGACATGACATGACATTAGCTACAGCATCAAACCTTTCTTCGCGGAACACGGCACGTGATAAGCAAAGTTGGTTGTTAAATGCGGATTTTTCAACTGCAGAGATTATTTAGTGTCAGAGTGGATTAGATGATGATTATTGCCTCACGGGATGTGACACAGTTTAGTACTGCATACAGGCAGTGGCTTTCGGAGGAAACTGCTACCTCCGAAATATCGGTTAATTTTTTTCCAGATCAGGCAGCGTCACATCCCAGAAGATAACAATCTTCACAAACACCGTCGTGAGATCGAGAAGAACTTGCGAAATAAATTAATTGTGATAACGGCTGTCACAGAAAAGTTTTCAGGAAAATATTTGTGTCTACGAGCGATAAAATCTTAAGGTATTGATAAAGCCGATTACGAACATTGTGATATAAACAAACAAACAAACAAACAACAATGTAATATTAAGACAGTGAAATCTAGGCGTATATGGTGGGCTGGATAAGTGTGGGGAAAAAAGTGCACACATAATTTTGGTGGGGAAAATTGTTGGAAAACGGCCAATTTGAAGACAAAGAAACACGGGGAGAAAATTCATTCAATTCTCATAACAGAGTTTATGAGGATGTGGAGCGAATGGAAGCCCCTAATTAGTAACAGACGTATTCTTTCATGCTCTACCACAAGCGATTGGGATGCTGGAATAGAAAGTGGGGAAAGAAGATCTGCATACTTCAACACAACACACTGCAGCTGCTTGAAAAATAACGTGTAAAAAAAAAACAGTCTGGATAACCCGTAGCTAGGTCCAGATTGCATCCGGAAATTTGTCGGACACAAGCTACTATGTGCATTACCGCGTCAATCTACTTGTTCGGCACGACGGTCAAACAAATAACATAAAAATACAATAGGGTACAGCAGTGCAAAACGGGCCAAGGGATGAATAGTCACTTTGCAAAATTACAGATGTCACTGAACAAAATCCGTCGTTTGTGCTGCCATCTACGATAGCGGGCGAAGTATCCCACGTCATCTTCGTAGAGAATCGAGCGTATCTGCAGCATAATCCTGTCAGTGAAGTGAACAACGCGCTGTACCTTAGTGTTAAAGTGCAGTAACTGTGCATTTATTGGTGAGCACTCACTTGAACACCCCTACGCATTTACTATGAGCAAAAACGTCATTCTTTCAATAATCTGCATTGTTAGGTTGAAAATTTTCTCAGCATTCAGTGTTGCCAACATGCCGAATAAAATAAACATGCTGCCACGTAGAATAACACAGGTCAAATTTTGTGCATAACATAAAAATCTAATAGGGTAGTGCAAATGGTCATCACATTCTTTGCTTAAACAACAAAACGGGGAAGAATGTATTATATCGTACTGGTGCCAACACAATAACTTCCTTATAACGACTAGGGAAAATGATTTGAGCTGCCATCTGGTGGCTGTATTAGATACTAACCAATAGTTCACAGTTGCACCGTTTGCGGTCCAGTGCTCAGGTCATGTGCCTCACGCTGAGTTAATACAAACCAGGCAATGAAATATTTCATAACTTCAGAGACATGCGCTGAGCTTAAGCGCCAATAGTGCTTTAAAAAGCGGGGTTTTAAATCGCACTTTCTACAAGTTCCTGAAACTTGTTTATATACTCCAGGAGCATATATCTGGGATCACATACTTACTTACGTACTTAATTACACCATACAGCAAAGACCTTCTTGAGAAACTCACCGGTTTGCAGCTAGTCAAGAAGTTCCCCGCATTTTATGGAACCCGAAGGTTCATTACCGCATTCACAAGTGCCCGCCACTTGTCCCTATCCTGAGCCAGCTCGATCCAGTCCATACACCCACATCCAACTTCCTGAAGATCCATATTAATATTATCCTCCAATCTAAGCCTGGGTCTCCCCAGTGGTCTCTTTCCCATAGGCTTCCCTATCAAAACTCTGTACACGCCTCTCCCCTCGCCCATACGCGCTACATGCCCCGCCTATCTCATTCTTCTCGATTTTATCACCCGCACAATATTGGGTGAAGAGTACAGAACATTAAGCTCCTCATTATGTAGTTTTTTCCATTCATATCTGGGACCACTATCCCTCCATAAATTTCGTAGCAATGTTAATCCAATTTTTAGCACTTGCGGGATCTATGGGTGACTGATGTTCAAGAACGATTTACACATAAATAACAGGCAACTGACTTCAAGAATGTAACAACATGTCCGTGCAGCTAGCTCATTCGCACCAAACCTATAATTCCAAGTCCTTACAAGGTCCCTCAAACTCAACCACTTTACCTCCGTGTGTGGGATAACACGAAAGACAAGGAGTACGAAGGACAAAGGGGACATGACAGACAAAACAACTTTGTCGAACTTTAGATGCTGTTTGTGAATAAACGGTCTTACATTTCTTGGTGGAATCGTACTTTCATTGAGAAAATGAGTCAGAATGTGTATCAAAAGCTGAAGGTGCCCACGTCGAACATTTACTGTAGAACTGGTGTTCAGTGCAAGAACTTGTTCCTGACAACAGCAAGCACACAGTAGCTACGTGTAAATCATTTTAAAACTTCACACACTTAATAGCTCCGTAACCACTGTGAATCGGAAGCATTTTCTTATGAAATTTATTACCGGGAATGTCATCAGAAACAAACTTTCCAAAAAAGAGACATCAAATCAACTATCAGCTTCTCAAAAACTTCCATGCGTGGAATTATTTTGTCATTAAATCTGATATACAGGATATTTTCAATGTAAATACTAAAAACGCATAATGTGCCAAACGTGGCATAAATATTGAGAATGGTATCTAAATTCATTTTGTGATGAACATGAATTTTTAAAATATTCCCCCTTTTTTAATATTGTATTACGCACGCATAAATGTTTACGTTGCGGTAAGAAGTTACATTTAATAAACCGAAAAGCGTTCACGATGAAAGTTACAGAATACAATAAAATCTCTGTTATATAGTGAAAAATGTATTAATCCGATTTGAAATTCATTTAAAGTTGTAAGCCTTATTTTGATGTATTTTGATGTATGTTCCGTGCATTTTGTACAGCTTACTATCCAGACAAACAAATGCGCTATATATATATATATATATATATATATATATATATA
>Ga0136643_10015021_pt1 | contig 11640 bp, 6 predicted proteins | sample TergutLab28metaG_FD_96883 | JGI IMG/M metagenome (GOLD analysis project Ga0136643, IMG submission 96883) | Labiotermes labralis P1 segment gut microbial communities from Petit-Saut dam, French Guiana - Lab288 P1 (version 3) (version 3) | ecosystem: Host-associated > Arthropoda: Insects >...
CAGAGTTTTATACCAAAAATAAATTTGAGAAATTAGTGCAACTAGTTGGTTTTATTATAAGAGGACATTAAGTAAATTAAGATCGCAAGGGGTACAAGCTGTTAAATTACTGAACTCATTTAAATGTATGCTCTCATACAATAAAGATACAAGGCCATTTTCCTTTGCAATGTATGTACCTGACTATAAAACTGCAGCACGGCGTCACATTCTAGACCAGTACTTCCCAACTAAGGTTCCGAGAGAAATCGTGGAATAAAAACAAAAATTTTGAAATTTTGAAATAGCGCGAAAAATTCCAAATATCCGTTGAAGTTTTGTCAAGAGGCTTACATTTTTTCCTTACAACGTTAGCTGAGTTTGCAGCTCTTTGCAAATAAATATGCTTGTCAATAATTCAGCAGCAATTGAACTGCACTCCCTACTGTCAACCTGTTCAGGCCTGTAAACGTTTTCATATGCAGTAGTTCGTCACGGAAGATAATATTGAGAAACACGGTCTTAAACAAGTGTAATCCTGAGCGACTTAGCTAAGTGTAAGTTACATTCGTTATCTGTCAGATCCGATGAGAAAGCCTATAATATGAGATAAACGTAATACTGACTCATCAGACGATTATTTTCGGATGGAATTTAATCATGGCTTAAGGACAGCTTTCTTTGTACATAAAGAAATCATGTCAGCAGGCAGTTTATTGGTGTCTTTTAATCATGTATCTTTACTTCACTTAATGATGGTATGATCGATTCAGTCTATACAGCATCTCACGATAGTCAATTGTAAATCGGAAAAGATATGTCAGGAAGCGGTCATGGTATAAGTCCAGGTACTATCCTGGCATTCTTTTCGAGGACTGGGTACAGTCACGAAGAACTTCTGTCAGTATCTTCGCTACCCCGGTCGAGTTAGTGGTTATGTCCTAAGGCAAAATACTCATTGCGAAATTATTGCTCTGTGTGCATGTGGCGACTAAGAAAAACGTGGCGATACTGAATAGAGAACAGTAATTTTATCCCTGCTACTGTACCTACCACAAATCTCACACAGACCGGATCCCAGGCCAGCCAGTCCAAGTGGGATCTGTGGTGCGGAAAATTGGTACTGAGGTAGATTTTATCCTCTAGTACTTCATCTTTCCGCTGTCGGTATCATACCGACAACGCTCGCATTTATATTCCCTTCATCTAAAGCCGATGTGATACAAACCTTATACATAGACGGGACCGTTAAATAAAGCACTACTCAGTCTCTCTCTCTCTCTCTCACCCCTTCTCTCGCTCTCATTTGTCCATGGAACACAGTTCACTCCGGATAAGACCAAATGTAATTGTCAGTTACAGTGTTCTGACAAGCAAGAAATGACCTTTCGAAACACTCCACAGGCGACCCTATCTCTCACAAATTAAATAAAGAATGACAAGCAGACGTAAATGGCAGACTGAAGGATTGTTACCAGCGTCTTCACAGTTTCAAGGGAAAAGAATCGATTTTCCTGCAAATTTAAATATTCCCTGTACTGTAATTTTTTTCGAAGTGCTCAGGTTTGCAAACGAGTATCACTTTATTGTACACTTCGCAATATTTAGTTGAATACAAAAACCGTAATTACGTTTATCTACTGCAAGTAATATTTTATGCTCTAAATATGACTGGTTTAGCCTACAAATCTTGCAAATAAAGCAAACTTGGTGCACAATTTTCTTAGTATATTTATTTCTTTTCTCTATATGTTTCGGGCGACTATGTGCCCATCATCAGGAGAAATAACTGTATATATGCGACACTTGGTATTTGTCACTCTGTGTGGGTGACTGTCCGGTATGCAGGGTGCAATGATACTAGAGTCATCCACACAGAGTGACAAATACCAAGTATCGCATAGATACAGTTATTTCGCCTGATGATTGACACACAGTCGCCTGAAACATGTAGAGAAAAGAAATAAACGTATTAAGAAAATCGTGCATCAAGTTGGCTTCGTTGGCAAGATATACAGAGATGCACGGTAAACAAAACTAAAAGTAGCCTACAAATTTAATATAAACTCAAATTTTACTTAAAACGGAAAATTTTATTCATTTTAGGCGCGTTCGCAACATGGCGAAAAGCCTTATAATATTTCTGTTTCTGTCTGTTCGTCCGTCCACCCTATGGAACTCGGCTTCCACGGGACATATTCATGAAATTTGATATTTGAGTATTTTTCGAAAATCTGTCGAGAAAATTCAAGTTCCCTTAATATCTGACAAGAATAGCGGATACTCTGCATGAAGATCTATGCACATTTATGATAATCTCTCGCTCTATTCTTCTCAGAATGAGAAATGTTTCAGGCAAAAGTTGTATCGAAAATAAAACCACACATTTTATATACAGTAATTTTTCTCCCGAAAATCGTGCCGTTTATGAAATAATGTGGAAATGTGTGATAGAGCCAAACAGCCCACAGGAGCATGCGATTTTCATGCTACATAAATAAGGCTATAAACACACACTCAGACTATGTAATATTTATTACTTTTCCACGGCAACAATAGTCCGCGAAAGCGCCTTACTGTTACATAATACGCGCACTACCTGCCTTGTTATACATGATAATTATATGCTGTCTTGTATTCCACGCGTGATACTAAGTATATGCATAAGACGTACCACATTAAGACACTTATTCTAATAATAAAGATACGCTGATCGCAGGATATAAACTTGCAGAAAAGAGCTGAAAATTTCACAATACGAAATCCTGTATAAGTGCTTTTAGAATTCCAAAGTCATATCAAATTTAGGTCTCAATACTTTAAAACCTGCTACGTTATAAATGTACGGCAGATCATAAATGAGACACATAGTATAATGGACGTATTGTACAATTTTCACGCACAAATATTTATTACCACCCCTCAGATTAAAAAATAAGCTAGGAGAAATATGGATTGATAATAATGTAAAATATTTCCTTCTTGAAAGGAGGGATTGAAAGATTTATGGAAAATGTCACCAACCCCTATGAAGGAAGGAAATATTATAGAGAGAAGAAGAGATAGTGAAGGACAGCTTGTCAATAACTAGAATATAACCGCATGGAGAGAAACTTGAGCAGCCTGCTAACGTTCTCAGTTTTGAATTACAAGCTTGCCACTCGATTTCCTATCAATGCCCTGTCTGGATTCAGCCTTCAACATTAGGCTGCATGAATCAGAATGTTTCAATAAATTGTATTCTAACACTTGGTTATGTTGTGATTTCGTCTCACGAGGAGAACTGTGATCATTTTCGTCAGTTATGAAATCATTTATTCCGTCATGTAATATACCCTGAACCGAGGCTCCCCTGCCCATTTTTTTTTTAATTTTCGTAACAAAATACGAACTATTTAAATGTATTTACTGCTCCTTTGTATGAGTACCCGTTACACTGTCAACTGTCTCTACGGTTCAGAAGAGAAGGTTATTCCTAGTTCGAATATGTGAAGCACTTACAAACTTTTCTCCTGTATTTATTCCTTGAAGACTAGAATTATTAAAAAAAAATGTAATCCTTACCTCACAAAGAACACATTCCGTCTCACAAAGATGTTTAGAAAATTAGCAGCTGTTTCTTCGAGAAACATAAAAAACAAATAAGCTGTGGGAACAAAATTTACGGTTTTAAATGGTACTCCAGGCGGTATACGGAGTTACCATTACGCATTAAACAGTTACGAAACAAACACTTATACATCTCGATGTTATTTAATTAAGAAACGTTACATATGTGTGCGAAATATAATTCATTTTAAAAACTGTAAGTTTGAATATATACGAAGGCACACTATTACTAGCAATTTAATATGTCTATCAGTACTTGTTGCTTTCAAGTCTGATCACTTTTCAGTATTAACGGCGTAACTCATACCTCTTTGTCAAAATTCGTTGCGTGAACAGTATTGAACTGTTAGGCTGATAATGTGAACTGTCCATACTGTGCCCTTTTCTGCTCTCTCTATCTGCTTCACCGAGCAACAGAAATTCAATTTGTTGTCAATTACTACAGCGAAATGGGGTATGTGATTTATTTTCACAGAAGGCGCCATGCAATATTCGTGCCGGAAACTGATTTCCCCTGAATTTCCATAATTTTTTTTCATAAAAACTAAAAATATTTGTGAGAAGTTCATAGGTCATCCCTATACAAAATTAGAATTGATTGTCCTAAAATTACCTTTGTTATGTCCGGCAAATTTAACAGACCAAATGAGGGGATATTATCGAACATGGAGGATGAGACCCAAAACATTAAGCAGGTTAGTATAGCGGTATGCCACATTTCGGAGTTATCCGATGAGGTTCTCCACCTATTTATGGTTATTACGACTGGTGTTTACTGTAGTTTAACACGAATCCTCCATGCTACCATCAGGACTTTCACACACCCTTACCTACGAACAATTCATAACGTTTTTCCTGTTTCATTTTATGTTTATATATACATACATATATATATATATCCTTGCGTTTGGGAAAATTATCGCAGGTTATCCAATAATATGTGTATTAAATTTAATACAATTTTCCGTTTGGGTAAACAAATTCGAATATCGAAAACTCTATGTTCAGAATGAACGTCTCGGTCGAGTGGGCAGCTCTGCCGTTTCCCGGATTTAAATCTGTTGTCCTTTCCTCAAATCCTCCAAGCAAATTTTGGGATATTAAATGAAACTTTCACCTCCTATACTTCTTCCCACTTACTTTGTACCTGGTTAGTCATTAGCCATCGTATCATTCGACGCTAAAATGAGCTTCTTACAACACTGTTCAATAAATCACAAATGAACAAATAAAATACACAATAATGTTAGCGTTTTTTTCCTTGAAGTTAATTTTCTCTTTTCGGCATCAACGTTGTACAAAGAGGGCACGCAATAACTGCTCGATAACTTCACAGGTTACAGGAACACTGTTTAGCCAAAGATTTTCTGCGTTTTCTGGCAGTGTATTCTTCGTATCTACAATGTTAACCACGTCCAGTCAGTATCATTACGTTCACTTTAAGGCCTAAAAATTATTTCTACCAGCATGAAATTCAAAGTCGGACATTCTACGTGACGCTTTCGCAGTTTTACTTATTCTTCAAAATTTAAGCCCAAAACAGTAGGTCAGTGTTTGGAGAAATTCATACCACATCGACTTCCATAATATTTTTATAATCTGATAGCAAATGCGCGTGATAAGCCATTATAGAAAGATATTAAAGACAATAATCATGCGCATCTATTGATATAATGTGGGTAGAATGCCGCTTTAAAAATCGCGTACGTGTACATCGCCCAGATTCCCCGTGCATGGGTTTTGTATCATGACATATACGTACAGAATAAGATCTCTATTTGACACTTGTCATAAGAATTTTTAACGTAGACACTAAGTCCTGTGCAGTATTAGAATTATGTTTATTACAGAAATTTAGTAAAAATCATGAAATTTAATAACAGGTCTGAGTCGTAAGCAGTTATACCACGACCCGTGATCACATGTGACACAAGACGGCGTTTCGATGGAAGGGAAGGTCAAAACATGGGCTACCATTTTATTTTGTGGTTATCAGGTGAAGGATACTGCGTGGCTTCAAGAGAAAGTCACGCTTATGCAAAGCATGTTCGGCTGTCTGTAATATTTTAGCACTGATATTACAACACTGGCAGCCAAACCTAGAAACCTAGCATTGCTACAAAAATGAAAGCATGAACCTACGGAAGACGAAAGACCCCATCACGGGCTACCTCCAGGCTCACTATAATACCTTGGAGGGGAAAAAATAAAAATCTTGAAGGGAGAAGCACATTTAGTGAGCATTATGAAATACGTGAAGTGGGATGAGGGGTATGGACCGGATTGATCTGGCTCAGGATAGGGACATGTGGTAAATGCGGTAATGAACCTTCCGGTTCCACAAAATGCGGTGAATATCTTGAGCAGCTGAGCACTGGTTACTTTCTCAAGAAAGAATTTGCTCCATGAAGTAAGTAAGTAATGAAATAAGCAATACAGAATTGCGCCACAAAATTAAGCCCAATGTACGTAACATCTGTAGCCGCACTATGTTTCCCAAAGAGTCGACACTTTATTTACAGTGGTCATACGTCATCATTCTTTCAGCATCATGATGTCGTCATGTCTCACATAGCATACATCAAGTACTGGACCCAAAGTTCTAATCAACCGAAAACATAACGAGCAGTCATCAGCTTGAGGCTTATTTTGCCCAAATAGAAACGTCTAATTCACAATCACTGGCACCAATATCCTAAACTGCATTTTCAGGAGATTCTTTTTCTGACGGCTGTCTGCGGCGTGTTCCATTTGTGCAAAGATTAGCCACTTCTGCTCTACTGCTGAAGCATTTATCGAAATGCGGTCCAGAGTTGGGCCACTTTCAAGATAGCCCACACAACACTCCTACCCAACTGAAGTTCCTGGATGTTATATAACTCTAACGAACTTAACAATGAGATGGGAATGTTACAGCACCGGAAGGCCTATTCATGAACAGCAGTCCCATAGGGTCCAAGTAAGTTAACGTTCCCATATTTTATGACAACGGCACAGGATGGTGGTAAGGTTGTCAGCCTTACGCACCGGTCACCTTTACCCCCAGGAAATGCTCCTGGTACTCATTTCTGTTACAGGCTGAGTCGATCCCGGGTCGTAGTGCGAACGGAAGGATTTTATGTCAATGAAAAATTCCAATGACACCGGAAATTTTTTTCCCGCTAGGATAACATGTACTTTATTCTTGCCTTTTATCAGAGTACAATAGAACTGTACAAAAATAGACGTGTCCTGTAAGACCGCCTTTGGAATTACTCAAATAAGCCAAAGCCCATGTCATCGTCTGATTCTTCAGATTCTTCCTTCTTCTTAGCTTCTTCTTTCTTTTCAGCAGGTGCAGACTCTGTTAACTGCTACAGTTACAGGAGTTCCTCCGAGAGCTGGTCCACTTCCTCCAACACCTGAACCAACATTCGTAATTAAATCCTTGACATTGATACCTTCCAACGCCTTCGCAAATAGCCCTGACCAATAAGGCTCCACATCTACCGACGCAGCCTTAAGAATTGTTTGCATCTTCTCCCCCGTGATGGCTACATCGTCATTAGACAAGATTAAAGCTGAATAAACACACGCAAATTCTGCCTTTGAACCCATGTTACGTAAAATTCCACCGTACTTCGAAGGATGTTCAGACGTTACCGCACAACTCCCCGATTTGGGTTTAGCTTAAAAGAAGAAGCACAATACATACAATTCACATACCTCGTAACCGAAGGGATCGAACCAGCACCGTAACCACTGTGCTACCGCGGTCCCCCTATTCATGAACAGCAGCCAGTATAAATTCAGTGCCAAAGATCATATTAAATTTCTTGTAATAAAGTAAAAGTAATGCGTCTTCATAAGGTTGAAATCGGCAAAAAAAATATCTACAGATAAGTTTTTCTTTTACAGATCTCTCCGTGGGTCTCATCAGTGTTCTAACAGATATTATCTGGAGGATAACAATCGCCTGGAATGCTGGCAACGTCGCCTGTAAAGTTATCCGTTTTCTTCAGGTAAGCTTAGATAAACATATTTCAACTAAAACAAGTTACAATTAAAAACAATGTACAAGCAAAACGAAAACGTTAGTTTCTTTATAGAACAGACTTTATAAAATACTAGGGTGACAGATGGTATTCATTGAGAGATTGCAAGAAGATGTAACGGCTGCAATACCCTCTCTTCCTTTTGGCAGAGGTGGGTCGGACGAAATTTGAATGCAGTTCGTGCAAGTTGCCTACACCTGTTGTTCACAATACGTTACTGACAACCAGAAAACGAATGTCTAAACTTAGCTATACACTTTGAAGTTTGTCAGAAGTTATTTGAAAGTGTATTATCCCAATGAACTGGCACGAAACTGTGCAGTTGTTCTGAATGCTGTTGGAGACAAGTTTCTTATTTCGCGTACACGCGTAGAAAAGTCTTCAAAACTTGGCCCGTAACAAATGAAATTTGTATCTTAAAACTGTCATTTGCAGCAAATTTAACTTAACCTTCAAAGAAAAAAAACAACACGAACAACGGCACGGCTAACAGGTCGATGCCTGACATCTGGTACGGGACTCAGTACACGAAACATTTAGTATTTTAGAAAATAAATTCATTTTAAGCAAAACACCTAGGAGATTTGTTAAACAAAATTACGTGCGTGTGGACTGTACCCTAGCCTTCATATAACAACATCACTAATATCGCAGATTGTACAGTTATATTTTCCCATGCTATATTCTGTCACAGAGCATTGCACTACTTCTGGCATGCAGTAATATCATATCCTCCATGCGCCTGTCCACACACAACGCAAGTACATTTCTCTGCCGGGATGCTGAAGTGTTATATTGCACAGATATTGAGACGATAGTCATGCAAAGCGCGACGTGTCAGCACGTATCAGCAGATAATTTGGTAATTTGTCTTTGTACTCTCGAGTTTGGTCATGTCATCGGCGTTACAGTAACAAAGACTTATTACCCCGATCGTTCAGGTGCACAAACATTTTGCGTCTGCAGCCGGAGTTTTTGAATGTGTTCTAAAACCGTAACAGAAAAAATGATAACGTTGCAGGTTAGGGCAAACTGTTTGTACGAAAATAAATTAACTACCGGCTCGGTGAGTGTGATACAAATATGTGTCGTTCGCCAAACAATGTCCCAATCCTACACACATACTTTAAAAAAAAGGTTAGGTCTCTGTTCATGCAGTTGCGGGAAATTAATTTTTGAAAATGAAAAAATTTTAAGTTGTTGAATTTATTTAAGGCGCTTCGGGTTACGCTGAAGGAAAGCGCTAAGTAATAGATGTAATGTTACTGAGCAATAAGATGTTAGGTGTACATGTGTCACCGTGTTGCTAGCACTGGTTACGTTTCGTGGGGACAGTGGCTCTAATGTACATGGTGGTGAAACACACATCCGCAGGCCCCACACCAAACAAACAGCGTGACTGTACTCTCCCATGAAACACGGCGTCAAACTCGCAACAGCAAAGACGGATCACTGTGAACGCGGGAGGCGCTACTTATTTCGAAGGCTAATCAGAACACGGGCGACAGCCTCATATATATGAATCATGAGTGTTCTTAAAGACTGGAGGGTAAAATTCTAATTTCTAGGATATTAAGATTCGAAGATTGGTAACTAGGTACCCACCTTATTCTGACATGTTGATACCCATATATTAACGGACACGGCATCACGCCCCAGAAAAGGGAAACCTTACTTATTAAGCATTATAAATTCTTATGTGGCCTACTGGCAATATCCAAAAGGAGCTCGGATAGCTTAGTCGTTGTAATTTGGCACTAAAACAGAATAACGAGGGCTAATGACTATTTCAGGTGACAAATAAATCATTGTTAAAGTTACTCGTGCTTACACTTGCCATTAAATGACCTGTCTATAAATTAACATCATATTCTTGAATAATATTTCAATTGTGTACGAAAATACCATTTCAACGAAAACTGTTTTGATTCAAAAGGGATATTATTCTTCCTCACTCGAAACACTGTTATAAAAATGTGCATGAGTTTTATACAGCTACCTGTATCAGGTGTTACCAAATTATCAGTTTCATACCGGCAATTGTATCAGGTCTTAATAAATTATCAGTTTTGGTGTTCATCGATGTGACAATCAAGTCATTGAAGTACTATTCATAATTCTTACCGTCCTCTGAAATGCGTTGCCGTGTAGCTTGTCAGATAGGGTAAATTTGCTGATTACATATTCCAGAGAAAATGTGGAGCAAGTAGGTTCCTATCTACCAAACTACACAGCGTTATACCCAAAAGACCACAAATATGATACTCAGCGCCATGATAACATAAAGTCTTACGTATTGATTAGTAAATTCATGTCGTAATTAATGCTAACATGGGGACCGTGTGAAACTGTTTAGATGGAAGGACCATCAGTGTTATTTAAACTTACTTCAGAATTTTATAGCATTTTATTAAGCCCATTTTGGAGAGGAGGGAAATCTCTTGCCTATTCAAACAGGTGCAGGAGATTTTTTCTCCCCCCAAACCTCCAGACCACTACGGGGCCCACCAATAGCTACCGGCGGCTCTATTCCCTACAGCAAAGCGGCCGGGGCGTGAGGCTGACCACTCTTACCTCCATATTATGCCGAGATTAAGAATGAGTGGAGAGATACATCCACGTCCCCTACATGACTTAATGACGTGTACAGGATTAATATTGCCTGTAAAATAATAAAGCTCTGACAACGACGAAAAGTTCGTTACAGCATGTTAGAGAAAGTATAAACAGCAACAACATCACCACAAGCAGGCGTACGTTGGCAATATATCGCTGCAATATGACAAGGCAGTGCATGCGACAGCAATAGGCGAAAAATAGGTGCTTTCACTTTGATAGCGTCTTTCTTTGAAACTGATGTAAATGTTTCGGTGTAACAGCACGTAAGAAAGTCCAACATTCTGTACTACATCCTACACAGTGGGTACCGGGTGTCTACTGGCTGGAGTAAAGCGGTCGGGGCGTGGCGCAGACAACCCACCCTTATCTAGCGCCAAGGTTAAGGAAAGAATAAAGAGATACCTCTACTCCCTGGAGTAAAGCGGTCGGGGCGTGGCGTAGACAACCCACCCTTATCTAGCGCCAAGGTTAAGGAAAGAATAAAGAGATACCTCTACTCCCCCTCTGGGCCTTCAGGGCCTGCTCTAGGGTGAACTTTACTTTTTCACTTTTACTACCTCATACGCAATTCCGACCTTCCTGCCCTCCAATTTGTCTTTCTTTACTTCGCGTTCTTTTTAATTTTACGAACTTCAGACTCGACATAACGCCATAGTAAGACAAAATTGTGCATAGCGATCTTTTTTGATATCGTCTTATTTTGTTTCATGCTCCAGTGCGTCGTCACGTATTCCTCAACATATGTGCTGGTGGCTCTAAGCATCGACCGCTACGACGCCATTACTCATCCTATGAATTTCACCGGAAGCTGTAAGTGCATTTCATAACTTTATTGCTCAGAAATATCCGCAAAAATGCATATGCAAGACAGACGGTCAGAAAATAAGTTTACGATGTACATATTTTGGGTTTTTAAGTTTCAACTCTAATAAGAGCACTTCTTACACTAATGTACCCCTACTCCACTGCTTGCACAAATTATATCGGCCGCATGTGAGGCATCTGCCAAATAGTGGTGAGAGGTTTTCTATTCCTTGCTGACGTAAGTTCATGTCCTGAGTCACAAAAGTTTCCATCTCGCGATGATCTCTAAATTTGTGGCCGCCAGGATTTCTCTTCACTACCAGAGACAAATGATAATCGCTCGGCGACGAATTCCCCTTCACATAACCGCAGTCAGTACAGCTTTCAAAGTTATGACGTTATACGCCATTTAAACTTATTTTCTGACGGCCTTCGTACATGTTACTATATATATATATATACTTACTTACTTACTTACTTACTTACTCCATGGTGCAGAATCCTTCTTGAGAAGCTAACTGGTTTGCAGCTAGTCAAGAAATTCCCCGCATTTCATGGAACCCGAAGGTTCATTACCGTACTCACAAGCGTCCGC
>Ga0136643_10015023_pt1 | contig 11640 bp, 9 predicted proteins | sample TergutLab28metaG_FD_96883 | JGI IMG/M metagenome (GOLD analysis project Ga0136643, IMG submission 96883) | Labiotermes labralis P1 segment gut microbial communities from Petit-Saut dam, French Guiana - Lab288 P1 (version 3) (version 3) | ecosystem: Host-associated > Arthropoda: Insects >...
AGTGCAAATTGTGCTTGTTGTGTGTACAGTAGAGTGCAAATTGTGCTTGTTGTGTGTACAGTACAGTGCAAATTGTGCTTGTTGTGTGTACAGTAGAGTGCAAATTGTGCTTGTTGTGTGGATCCCACATGACTTGCCATGCTTACATAAAACTATACAAAAACCGTTCGATGCGTAATATCTCGGCCGGTGTTTGTTCACTAATTGTGTGTAAAAAGGTCAAATGAAAGTAGGAACATGTTTAAAACAATGCTTATTATGTGTGTAAAAATTATTTGCTCTCCAGTGTTGGCCAAGTGCTGTGAAATTATTGAAAATCCTACACTGTGACATTTATAGAATTTATAGATATGCAGTAAATATGTCGACACAAATGTCTTGATATATATTACATAATTATTAAATATTTTCAGATGGCTGCCTTATCAAGAAATGTATTGGGTAATGTGTTGTGTAATGTGATGTGTTATGTGTTGTGTTACATTGTAGGACATGTCGTTATTGTTACAAAGCATATTGGAAAATCGGCGTTATACAGGGAGTTTCACGACTTTAGGGCCTAACTGCAGGAGGTGATTTCCTAGGTCCTTGTGATCAAAAAAGTTCATATAAACATGTGTCCGATTTTGGACGGTTACGGAGTTATGACCTTTTATAATTCCCGTACACGGCCTCGTGTGAACCGCGTCTATCAGCTGGCGGGTCGCTACTTTTAGCCAGCTACAGACAAGGCGTACCCGTTATCTCGACACTTGAGAGGTACCTAAGACGTGCGGGGAAAGGCGGGGTGCTATGTGCTACCCGCGCGGTTCACAACCGAGCGGCAGCCTGTGTTTGGGCCGGCGGTGGCATTTTCGAAAATCAGTTTGAAGCACCGATAAATTCAAATTAAAGGTAATTTCTCGAAGTTAACTTTACATTCGTACTTTAAGTGTATCATGTATTATGCTGGTTTATTTTTTTTTCGTTTATTGTCAGTAATCGTTACCTTCTATTCTGAGTTTCAAACGGTCATAACTCCGTAACCGTCCAAAATCTGACACATGTTTATATGGACTTTTTTGAACACAAAGACCTAGGAAATCACCTCCTGCATTTATGCCCTAAAGTCGTGAAACACCCTGTATATTGTGCGTGGTGCTTACTGGTTTGGTTGAGGAATAAATCTTAAATAACGAAATTAAATTTATTAGTTTAATTGTAACAAATGGGAATTTTGGTTGAAATTAAGTCCAAAATAATTTCTGCAATACCAGCACGTTGCTTGAACAGCCATTGCTGCTGTACATAATAGTTACAATGGTGTGGAGTGGATGCGATATCTTTGTGTCTTCTGTGTGCACAGGGAACCGGTGCATCTTTATTATGTTTGTTATCTGTGCAAACACTGACATTACTTGGTTCAATGTTTTCCCAGTGGATTGTCCCATAGTCGTCTCTCGCTGTTGCGCTCTTTTGATGATAAATTCCCCCCGCATGCAGCAGCTCATGTATAACTGTTCCGTGCCATAAGCATCCGTTGCGCTGAAGGTTCAGTTGCTGGCGCTATGAGTGATTGAAAATTTGTGATTAACTGTGTCCAGGCAAGAGAGGCATTTTGTTACTACAAGAAGCCTGATCGTGGCTTGTATCAGTGCTGAAGCTACAACAAGCAGTCTGACCTGGTGAAGTCAATAGAACATGTCAGTCGTTCCTGTAATTTGTGGAAACCAGCAGTGTCATAATTTGCAGGGTGACGGTCAGCGTGCTCAGTGGAAACTAATTTTGGGGGAAATCGCAGTTGTTGGGTCAGACCGCCGGGTGGAAGGGGATTATTTTCAAGAAGTTAATGGAGGACAGAGAAAGCAAGAGGGCTTAGCAATTAATATAATGCACCGCACTGATTTTATAGATGGGCAGCGAAGTGTTGAAGAAGAATTTATGGCATATCTTTGGACCGACAAATACATAAATAAATTCGCATACCGTAGCCCGGTACAACCGCGGTATAACAGAAACATATTGTTGCACAATCATATAGTGAACTGCCTACACAAAAGGCACTCTCATTTACGAGTACACAGAGAGTTATTTGCTGAAAAATATTTCAAGTCAGCTGTCAATTTCCCTTGGTTGGGCTTTGGTGTAACACACAGCAATGCAAGGTTTTGAGTGAGTGCAGTTTCCTCAGGACGGTTCGTAAAGCATGTGTGGGGGATATGACATGAGATAAATTGGTGTGAATTTGTTTGTGCGTGGGTTTGGCTGCAGAATCCTAGCGTGCGGGTCGCAGTGCTGGGCTTGTCTTAACGACCCCCTGTACTCTGCTACTCACCCCACCTATGCGTCAAACGTAGGACCAACAGCCAGTATTTTCTCTCGTTATGTGGACATAGTCACTGTCGGACAGTGGGTCTGTAATTCCGTGTGACCGAGTTAACACTTCATCGTGTGTTTTATGGTGTTTGCGCTGTTTTACCCTAAAGTGAAAATTAGGATCATTTCTTATTAAGCTAACAGTTGCTCCGCTGGTTTAATTCCCCACATTCAACTACATTCTACTGATCTTTGTCGTTTTAAAAAATATCTAGCATTATTTAACATTATAGCGATCTGAGGTTCGTGGTTATATTTACATGGCTGGCTTCACGTGTGTGTTTGTTTGAGTGTGTGATTGTTTTCAGGGGCAAGCAGATGTAATTATCGCCATTATTTGGACCCCTCAACATCCAGTGTGCACTGGAGATAAAGAAGTACTCATAATCAATGGATAATTCCCTCCTCGGCCCGTAAACCACTTTGTATATTTTTGCTGCAGTACGAAATGAATACACCTTCTATGACAAACGGCGCTACTTTCTTCGAATAGCAGATCGCAGTGTTGCTCAATCCGTTCCTCTGTGTATCAGTCAGCATGATGTCTCCATCTAACTTGCCACTCTGCTCCAACGCACTCTGCTTGGCCCTGACATCTGCAACAAAACTTACGGTAACTCACTGTGTGTGGCGACCGGATGTAGCAGTTGTAACAATTCTGCTGCTGTCCTTGTGGAACAGTTTTATACTGGCTTAATGAATTTTGTGGGATGGAGTTCGGTGTTGAGTTTTACTGAAGCACACGGAGGATTTTTAAATTACGTTAAAATCTGTGAAACCGACCATGAAATTCTAAGTTGTATAGGCTTACACAGCAAGTGTGTAGCAAGTGGTACAGGCCATGCAGCCACATAGTCGCCATTTGGTTTTAAACATTTGTCTCACTATACCACTAAGGTGCAGAATGAATCGGTGTTAAGTTTCTGTAGCCAGGAAAAGACAGCTTGTTTCACGTCTGCATCTGTTGCAGATCGGTTGCCGACCGAATGTACAAGTATCTAGTGTGCATGGACTTACCGATCATACGTGCTGTGCAGCAGGTAGCCCCAAAAATCAGGATCACAACGTGGAAGAAAATCTTGACACAGGATGTGCTATCGTCTGTGTGGCTGAGATGTTGAATGCACTTTATATGAAGTGGCGGAAGTTGCACTAACTTACCTGCATGTGACACAACTCTTAACGATAAGGTATCAGGGCTGTGCAGGTATATCTTACGATAAGCTAAGTTTTGAATTATTGCTATTTTGTCGTAACGTTCTCTCGCTGTTTCTTACAAATTGAATGGTTGGACCTCGCACATGCTTGCAGTTTACATTTTGAGTGGTCACTTCGTGGGTCTTGACGAATTTAAAGCTAAAGTTTTCCCTTAATATGTTATAAGTGCTCTGATAGGAGATGCAATGTGTGGGCGTTCACCTTTACTTTGATATTCGCCATAATTTTGACGGCAGGGTTGTTAGCGGTACGTGCGTGACGCATTTCACCCCCATGGAAATTCGTTGGGAATTTCATCCGTTACTTCAATGTTATCTAAGTCAACGGCACAGTGTGTTAAACTGGACAACGCACACCTTGCTTCAGACTCTACATGACTGCATAGACACAATTGGAATGAACAAATCGAAGTAGGTATTTGGATGCAAAAATTGTATATCCATTGCAAATTTTTAAGTTAATATTTAATAAACTATCATTAAGTTTACTTATTTAAATATACACTAATGATTATAACCCTTATATTTGACACGCTACTGCGGTACACGCTAAAGCTGCATTGCCTAAAGGCAGTGTATATAAATGTTGTGTACATTTTGTGTATCGGTCATCTGACTGATTTTGTGCCAGAACGGACCAAACAGTGTGGGGCTTCCAATAACTTGTATTGGTAATACAGTACAGTAAAGCTACATGTTCATTTCGATTTATTCAATCCATATAAAGTCTATAAAATCTCACCACACATCAACATCTACAATAAAATCCACTACACCTATATATTGAAATAATATCAAAATTAAAATATATTACAATGAACAAATATTAAACTCTCATACTTTTACAACCCACACATAATCAAAACAACATAAATTTCTCCACTCAATAAAAAGCATCATGCGGCAGGGGGGATTTTAATACCCTTTTAAAGATTTTAATTAGCTCACTTTCTGTACGGTTTATACAGTTTGATCAGTCTCATTCCCATATTTACCACATCTTAACTTCAGAAGGCTGTATTACAGAATTGTGCATGTAAATACAACTTTGTACATTTTGAGTCTTTCCACTTCTTAATGTAACATATCACTTTCATTATATATAAAGAACCCACTGTCGGTGTTTTGTGTATTGGAATGTTTAGATGTCTGTCTACAGGACGTGCATTTGGTTGTGTGTGGTCTTGTAATGTGTTAATCATTGTGTTGGTGGATGTGATTTGTGTTTATGGAAACTTGTGTGCAGCTGAAGACACATGCTGCAGCCGTACGCTTGGTGTACTGATTGTGTGGTTATTGAAGGTGTGTGCAGATGTTTAGAGTGATTATGACTATGAAGGTTATGAACTGCGATCGCGTGGCATGAGATGAATTTATAACACAATTTGAAATTAGGCGCAAAGTTAAATTCCCATACATAGTTGAATTTTCGTACATTCTTCCAAGTCTCTCAACGTCTTTCGCACTGAATCCATTTAACTGGCCTATTCGTGCGGTCGGATCCTGCAACATTAACAGACATTTACATTTTATTTACCGGCTATTGTTTTACATACAAAGGTATATTAAACAAGAAAGTTACATATCAGTTATGTGTTACTTCCCTGCAAATGTAATAACAAGACACACACAAACTGTGTGCTTTATGTGGGATCGCAGTGTGTAATGGCTAAAACGTACAGAAGGAATAGCACTGACATAAGGATACGAAACGTTTGTATTAACCAGGACATACTGTTGAATTGGCAGGCATTGCTGGCTGTCTGATAAACGGCTGTGTTTCTTTTAGTTTTGGTACAATGTGCCTGACATGTTTCAAACAGTCTGGTTTAACATTAGGGCTTTGCTAGGTTTCTATTGGATTTTTGTATGGGTTTTTTTAAGAACCTGAATAAAAAGCTAAAAAAGTCTCTGGTGATAAAGTACATAGTTTGAAACATGTTTGGTTTAACGTAAATATTGCAACGTTTGCACCCAAGTTTACTGATGTAAGTAACAGACTTGTAATTAATTATTTGTGTTCCGTCCAAGAACTGTAACCAAATATTTGCAAATTGCTTTAGCTCATTGGTTACCATATATATTGGTAGTAGTGTCAAATTGCAATTGGCAATATCACAGCTGTTGCGGGAATGACGATTGTTAATTGTTTACTCACAAGTTATTCTAAGAATTTAAACGGTAAATTTTCAATGTTTGTCTTCAAAAACGGTAACTAATTATGCTTTTTACGTTTATATTTTACAGATGACGGAGATTTGAGATGCATACAAAATTTAGATGAAAATCTTAAAGGGAAGGTTTCAGATCAGAGATATAAGCTTGGCTGGGATGATAGTATTAAGAAGGATTTTAACTTGTTTTGATATAAAACTTAATGACTATAGTTTGTGTGAATGTGACATTGAACATTTAATCTCTACAAACACAAGGAATTTTAGGACCGTCTGTGTAACTGCCGGTGTTTGAAGGGATTACTTCGTTTTATGCAAGTTTTTTTACTCTTTCCCTAGCACAATATCGTACGAAAGCTCGCATGTCCTGTGTCTGATTTTATTATTTTTTAGTTTGCTGTGGCTATATCAACCACTTCAAAGTAGTATTGCTGGTGTGTTTTGTTTCCCTTGTCAGTGCAGGTGGTTATTTGTTGTGTAATAAAGAGGGATATGCTGGAAGGGGAAGTGTCGTCATTGGGTCAGGTGTGGAGAGGATCAGTGTGTGGGCGTGGTTGTTTGCAGTAATGATGCAGTAGTGCAGAACTACTTATGAGCCTCAAATTGAGTGGAAAACATCACAAGTGTTCACCTCCATAAATCTCACTTACCCTCGAAAGTAACAAATTCAGTTCTTCACATCACATTCAGTACACTCTCCAAATATTGTGTGCAATATATATGTTACTTTGAAGACTTTCATTTTGTCATTAAAGTTTATGTCAATAATCTGTACATGATATTCTGAAAGTAAGTTTACAAAGACTCTACTCAGATCACAAGGATATACAGCTTTATTTACAGCTGGCCACCAGCAGAATGTGACAGAATGTAAGCAGTTCTTGAAACTTTCATCCACCATCCATAATGTACACTGAATCATAAATGAAGTTGTGTTTCCATGCAGTGTGAGCATAATCTTGATAAAGCAACCTTATGACGAGTGGTATTGCAATTATCTGACATCTTGAATAGTATATGTCAAGTCTCGCAGTCAACAAATTTTGAGAGTTCTGCTATATGAACAATACTACCACCAACGTCACTATATCCAACCCCATAACCTCCTGCCAAAGCTGTAGGTCTGGTCTGTCCCCACCGTTCTGATTGTCTCCCCCCTAAAGTCAAGGGTACCAAATTCTACCCTATGAGTGCTCCCACCTCAGAAATTGGTTCTTATGACCACATATGTGGAGGGAAGAAAGATTAACACAGACTGTAGCTGCAGGCACTAGAAACAAACCGATTAATTAATTTTATTGAGTTGTGTATTTCAATGGCGCTCTCAGTTTCTTATAATGTTTGGTGTTGGTGACAGATAAGTAAATTACTGTGGTGCATCGGTAGAGTGATACTGGCAACAGATAACTGAAGTAATGAGAAAAATCTGTTTCACTGCCACTCAACCACAGTATACAGGACACAGACTGAACTGGGAATGAACTCAGGCATTGACATGCGGTTGCCTGACTACCTGTCCTTCTATATTATTTTGTGTTTTGATTAATCTCATGTCTGTAATAATAGACCACAAATCCTGCCTGAGAACCCGTAAGTTGATAACAAAAAAAAATATGTCTCTTACCTTTGGCTCAATTGTTCTCCGTCCATTCCTTGAGAATGCATAAGGACCATAGTGCAGTACACTACAATAGTCATATGGCACTCCAAAACTGGAGATTATGTGTGCTGGAGGTATATGGAAATTGCGTTCTGTACCTGATGAAGAAAAGAGAAGTTACACTCTATATTTGCAGTATTCACTCAGCCACACAATTTACTCTTTTTACCGCTGTGTTTGTTGAAAGTTTAAATTTCTTGCCGTGTAACCTGAAAAGATGGCCAACAGATGTTAGTTGCTTAGCAAAAGCAAGGATGTGCTGCCTGGTTATGCCTGACGACATATCGAATGGAGTGGCAGTGGATGAGTGTGAAGTAATTTTGAAGTGATGATGTTAAGGGGGAAGTGAAGGAACATTACGGATATACCTAAACATAAATTGTTACAGTAACGTCAAACAGAACAACGTTTTGTGTTCAGTAATGGCCACGTGTTTTGGTCTAACAAGACCGTCGTTAAGCCGCCTTTTAAAAAGGATTTTAATAATATTGTACAGTACAGTGCAAATTGTGCTTGTTATGTGGATCGCACATGACTTGCCATGCTTACATAAAACTGTATAAAAATCGTTCGATGTGTAATATCTCGGCCGGTGATTGTTCACTAATTGTGTGTAAAAAGGTCAAATGTAGGTAGGAACATTTTTAATGTAATATTTTTGTGCGTGTAAAAATTATTTGTTCTTCAGTGTTGGCCAAGTGCTGTGAAATCATTGAAAATCCTACACTGTGACATTTATAGAGTTTATAGATATGCAGTAAATATGTCGACACAAATGTCTTGATACATATTGTGTAAATGTTATATATGTTTAGGTTGCTGCCTTATAAGTGAATGTATTGTGTACTTGATATATAATGTGTTGTGTAATGTGATGTGCCCAGAATAGGTGTTATCGGTATTGTTACAAGCACATACCAGCATGGAAATTATTTAGATGTGTGCGGGGTGTTTACTGGTTTGGTAGTGGAATTAATCTTAAATAAATAATAGTCTGTTGATTAAATGCAAATGATTGGGAATGCGAGTCCAAATTGTGTCCAAAATCTTTTCTGCAATACCAGCACTTTGCTTGAACAGCCATTGCTGCTGTATATATTAGTGAGAGTCTTGTGCAGTGGATGTGATATCTTTGTGTGTTATGTGTGCACAAGGAACTGGTGCATATTTATTATGTTTGTTATGTGTGCAAACACAGATATTACCCTCTTGGATGTTATGCCAGTTGACTGTCACATAGTTGTCTCGGTCTGTTGCACTGTGCATGTGAAAAAATCCCAGTGCATGCAGGAACTCATGTATAATTATTCCGTGTCGTAAGCATCCGTTGCGCTGGAGGTTGAGGGGCTGGCGCTGTGAGTGATTGAAAATTTGTGATTAACTGTGGCCAGGCAAGAGGGCCATTTTGTTTCTACAAGAAGCCAGATCGTGGCTTGTATCAGTGCTAAAGCTACAACAAGCAGTCAGGCCTGGTGAAGTCAATAGAACATGCCAGTCGTTCCTGTCATTTGTGAAAACCATCTTTGCCAAAATGTGCAGGGTGACGGTCAGCTTACTAGTGGGAGCGTAATTTTGGGAAGATCGTATTTGTTGGGTCAGACCGCCGGCTGAAAGCGGATTACTGACAAGAAGGTAATGGAGGACGGAGAAAGCCAGAGTGTTTTGCAAGTAATATAATGCACCGCACTGATATTATAGAGGGACAGCGAAGTGTTGAAGAAGAATGTATGACGTGCCTTTGGACCGACAAATACGTAAATAAATGCGTATTCCGTAGCCACTTTAACCGCGGTACAACCGGCGGTGTAACAGAAACTTATTGTTGCACAGTCCAGTAATCAACTGCCTACACCAAATAGGATTTTGAGTACGCAAATATATATTACATAGACCAGCTTTCGTCGTACCTCGCTTGGTTTTTGGTGAAATTACAGCCGGTTCCTAAGTTAGTTACTCCAAATCGGACACGATGCTTCTGATTTTCTCACAAGGTGGGGAGGGGTGTAGAATATGAAAGTAACCGTTATGTATTTCTGTGTTGTGGGTTTAAGCTGAAAACCACAGCGGTGCAGTTCGCACTGCTGGGCTTTTCTTAGCAACGCCCTGTACTCTGTTACTCACCCCTCCTTGACGTCCAACGAAGGACCAACAGCCAGTATTCTCTCCCGTTATGTGGATGTAGTCGCTGTCTTTCAGTGGGTTGTATTGCGTGAAAACAATGGGCGTCCACTGGTGGAAGTCGCGAATAGCCTGCAGGATTCTGTCCCTCTGCACACTATCTGCGCAGGAAACGGGGCTCTGTCAGTTCAGAACAGAATGTGATGCACCAGCAATACATGGAAATTGCCACTTTGTATTTAGGGAAAGAGGAGTCCTGTTCAGAAAGTTCCCGGACTGTGTTCCGAAGGTGCCATCCGCTGTCACAGCGCTCCCAAGGTCGTACTATGATCCAGAATTTCATTTAGGAACAGTGAAACATCTGCGTTATGCAGTTCGCAAGAATGAAGAAGAAATTGCGTTCTTTTGCGTGGCAGGTGACAATCGCGCACCTGTATTGCCCTATTATGTGCAGCCGATGTTAGCCGAACACCATGATCCACAGGAGGATCAGACGAAAATCTGTCCTCACACGGCTCTATTCGAGTTTTTCCTGTTTCCTGCCCTAAGAACGCCCTTAGAATTAAAGCTTCTCACGATGAGGAACGACCCAAATTAACTCCACACACTAACTTCTGCATGTACAGCAAGCGGACAACGGTAGGTGCTCCCAGCAGCGCAAGAGCCTCTGGAATAATCTTATCCAAGTGAAGTGTTCTGGTTCAGAAGGGATCAGTACGTAATGAAGGTGATTTGTGTGTTTTGGTTCCACAGCATCAGTCCAGGTGCTTCCTGATCAGACGTCATTTTGGAATATTTGGGTCTCTTACCCTATATAAGGAGTGGCGGTGTTTACCTCATTGTTAACCTGCTATGAGAGTTCAGGGCTCCGTTGTGTGAGTCTGCAGTGCTGGGAGGAGAAGCTGCCCTTTTCAATACAAAGAGCACTTGATAGCGTGGTTCTTGCCAATCATTTTTGTTAAATTTTCGACCTGTTTTTTGAAGATGTACGATCCATTAGCATGTACTCACCTCACTTCCTTCCTGAACCATAAATTTCGCCTCTTGAACTAAAAATGCAGCTCCACAGCAACCAACCAACAAAAGATTTGAGGGAGGACACTTGCTCCAAAGCGCAAGACGACGTCCCTCGATCTGAAGCCATTCCTGCCTTGACCGCATCGGTGGGCTCAGTAACAGACTTCCAAAAATATTTTTAAAAGACATTGTGCTTAAGCTAAAGATTTCCCTTCGCGGTTAATTCTCCAATGCGAGCATGCTAAGGTCGTTTAGCTGCGAGTTAGTAGGTCGTATTGGGAGGTGGGACACATTTCGTTGGAAGGCTTTCTGGGATTCGAAACGAGAGTGTTCAAACTAAAGTTAACGGTGGAATAACCGCGATTTTTTTTAGCTTGTCCCTTTTATCCTGTCCCTCACACTGCTGCTCTGTCACATAGGAAGCCTCCATCTGCCGGCCATTCTGTAACAGCCGCGCTGCTGCAGACAGCGATACAAGATTCTGTACTTCCTTGTGACCGAGTTAACACTTCATTGTGTGTAGTATGGTGGTTGCGCTGTTTTACAGTAAAGTTGAGTGACAGGAAGTTTCCTTGAGGAGCTCGACTGGTTAAATTACCCACATTCAACAAAAACGTACTCCTCTTTACCGTGTTTAATAATATCTAGCAATTAGACCTTATATAGATCTGACGATCGTGGGTTTGTTTATATGGCTGGCTTGATTTGTGAGTGTGTATAAGGGTGCATGAATTTTAAGGGGTAAACAGATGTAATTATCACCATTATTTCGTCCAATCCAAATCCAGTGTGTACTGGAGCTAGAGCGGTATTCATAATAAATTGATATTTCCATCTAAGCCCCGCGTAGCACTTTGTACATTGGTGCTGCAATACTCACTGAACACACTGTCTATGACAAACGGCACTTCTCCGCTCGGCCAGCGAATTGCAGGGTGGGTGAATCCGATCCTCAGTTGTTCGTCAGTCAGCATGATGTCTCCTTCGAACTTGCCACTCAGCTCCCACGCACTCTGCTTGGCCCTGACATCTGCAACAAAACTTACGGTAACTCACTGTGTGTAGCGACCGGATGTAGCAGTTGTAACAATTCTGCTGC
>Ga0136643_10015026_pt1 | contig 11638 bp, 9 predicted proteins | sample TergutLab28metaG_FD_96883 | JGI IMG/M metagenome (GOLD analysis project Ga0136643, IMG submission 96883) | Labiotermes labralis P1 segment gut microbial communities from Petit-Saut dam, French Guiana - Lab288 P1 (version 3) (version 3) | ecosystem: Host-associated > Arthropoda: Insects >...
AAATGTATTTTTTAATTTTTTTTTTAGAAAAAATAGACTTATAATATCGTTGAGTATGCAATTTCGATTTTTTTGGGCTTATTGGTTTTTTTTTTTTTTTTGCCCAAGAGAAAGTAACAAAAGACCGGAAAAAGTGCATAATCAGGACAATGCCGATTTGTACTCCTCAACAAACAATCGATGACCAAGTGGTAGAGGGTGAGCTGGGCGAGGAATGTGGCACGCATTGGACAGAATAACATTGCATACAGGATTTCGGTAGGAAGACCTGAAGAAAAGACAACTTGAAGTATCTAAGCGTAGATGGAAGGATAATATTAAAAAGGCTCCAAAATAGACATAAGGGGAGGGCGTGGTCTGTGTCCATACGGCTCAGGATATGAAGAGGCGGTGGGCTCTTGTGAACACGGTAATGAACCTTATGGTCCCATAAAATGCGCGGGATTTCTTGATTAGCTGAGAAAATAGTATCGTTTCAAGGAATCTACTGAACGTTGTCGGTCAGTCAATAAGTTCCTTAGTCACTAAATTAGTTCGGATTTATTAGCTTTCTTCATGTTGTGATTTGTTCTGTGTTCTGTTCAACAGACGTTAAGAAGTTTTCGTTGCATTTATTTCTAGACAAACCTTATATAGTCTCTTTTAATGATAATGATAATGATAATAATAATAATAATAATAATAATAATACTGAGTCAACTTAAAACCATTATCCCACTTACAAAAACAACATAATTCTGGATCCATACATAACTGCGAAGTCCTGTTATCTTTCACCCAGCACGTCTCGTAACAAATATACCACCGGATTATTCGTGAACGCGCTCAGGAAAAAACGATGTCTAGGGATTTTATGTGCGGAAAGTGAACAAGGTTATGAACCTTCGGCTGATTTTCCCACACTCAAAGCTTAAACTTGAACGCCTCGATTCTGTCAGACAGTTCTGTAATGAGCTTATCTTTGCCTTGTAGCTCTTTGTTAAGAGCATTCAACTGGGCTGTCAGATCCACCAACAACAAAAAGTTGCTTCGTCACTCATCCATCCATCATCCAGTCCTTCAATTCTTATTCTCTCTTTTTTTTTTTTTTTGTCAAGGAATAATTTGGTTTCCATCAATAAATACAAGCCCGTTTCAAAACATATGTACAACTTAGTCACCTAAATAACGTGGTAAGTTATTTTACCACGTGGACTTTCTATTTCTTATGATAATGCAACAGATTCATGATCATTACAGGCACCTACACGAACAAAGTTCACTTTTAACAGCAGCGTCCATTACCTAAGTTACCTACGAACATTCTAATGACAGTATTTCGTAATGGAAAAAACAGTGGAGACGAAATAGGTCGTTCCCTCGAATCCTTTAATTCTTCCTCTTATAATTTTCTTACAACGCCATTACTTTGTTACTGACAGCACAAGGCCAGTCATATTTGGAGGACAAAAACACACCAATTCAGAAAAAAATTTCATCAGCATCAGGCTTTCTTTTCATAGGGATCAGTTCTGAAGTTCCATCACTAACTGAAGGACTTCCTTGACACCTAGAATAAAAGCATCCAGCTGCGAAAAAACTTGTAACGTCTCCATTCTCATCAATTTCAAATAAATACGCCACAAAATCCTTAAAACGTTCCTTTAATCTGACACCGTATCTCCCGCCAGGCATTGCGATCAGCTACTGTGTTTGCACAACGGCTGATAATTTTTGTAGGCTACTGTTTGTCGGAACGCAGTAAGCAGTATCCTTAACAAATCATTCGTGTTTTCAGCGTTTCTGCAGTGATTTGTAAAACAGCAAAGTCGCATGAACTTCTGCTTCAATTGGTTCGTTAGCAACACCGCAGATCAGAATTAAGATCCTTTAATTTGTCTTTTACCCAGCTTCTCTTCAAGAACACCAAACTTATCTTTGTATGAAGTTTCGTAATGACCGTGCAAATTGTATTCGTTTGGCACTGTATTCCCTTACTAAAATCAGGCATGGCATGGCAACACTCAGAAGCCATACATTTTCTGTGACCCCTAGCAATAGAAGTCAGGCACTGCCTGGCAACACTCAGAAGCAGCACATTTTCTGTGACCCCTAGCAATAGAAATCAGGCACTGCCTGGCAACACTCAGAAGCAGCACATTTTCTGTGACCCTTAGCAATAGAAATCAGGCACTGCCTGGCAACACTCAGAAGCAGCACATTTTCTGTGGTCCTTAGCAATAGAAATCAGGCATGGCCTGGCAACACTCAGAAGCCATACATTTTCTGTGACCCCTAGCAATAGAAATCAGGCACTGCCTGGCAACACTCAGAAGCAGCACATTTTCTGTGACCCTTAGCAATAGATGCAGTGTACTCCTCCTTCATCTTCTCCAAATGGGGTGCCCGTGTATACAGACTATCAGATTGTGGGAGCTGTCTGTCTCGCTGCTAACCTGTACCTTAAGTGTCAAACGTTACAGCAAAGCTTCATTCATATATGTCCACAAGACTCTAGACCAGTGATTCCCAACCTCGGGTCGCGACCCAAATCAAGATCAAGGGGGTCTGACGTAGGTTCGCGAGAGGCTTTTGTGGAGAACTCGATAATTATGCAAAAATTTATGTGACGTTTCATATGTTCAGCTTTTCACACGTTTATATTTGCAAGCAAATGATCTAACTAACCAACACATGTGTGAGTTACTTAAAGATTTGTTTCTTGCATGTTTTGTGTAGTTACTGTTGTCCCCCCCCCCAAAAAAAACACTCCATTTGACAAGTAACATTAAAAATTTTATTTTTTAATAATTGACAATGTTATGTACTGTTCAAGAACAGGCACTAACTAGTATTAATTCAACTGCAGTAAACATTACAGGCTGCTGCCGTTTCCATGGTAGGGTCGCGGGTCACACACATACCGTTGGCAAATGAGGATCGAACACATGAGAGCTTGGGAACCGCTGCGCTAGGTGAAAGAAACATGGTTGTAGGGAACAGCTTAAACATTTGATATGGCACTGCGCATAGGAAACATTTTGCGGTTTAGAACGCGACACGTAAAGTCCAATATTGTGTGTGTGTGTTTGTGTGTGTGTGTGTGTGTGTGTGTGTCAACAACTGGTTGGCTGTCTTGCTGTTTGTCTAAGTGACCGTGTGTACGCCAATGGCAAGGTCACATTCCTTATTACATGCAAATTTAAGAGTAATTTACGCAGTATTACCGTTAATATAGAAGCCTGTCAGGAGTAAGGACGAAGCAATAAATCAAGAAATATCTGTCAGTGAAAAATGTAGGACTTGTTGCTGCCCGTCAAAATTTAAACTTATACATTCCTGCGCCCGATAACCTGTGCAAGAACGGGGATTTGAAACAATTTGCCACATGGGCTTGTTGGGTATTTGGACTCGCCAGCCATGTCGCAGAACCCTGCGCACTGACATATGAAACACAGATTTTTTTTTTCATTCTCGACTCCTGAAGATGGGACAGATAGGTTGTCTCGAAACGTCGGTAAGGAATCACCAATACTCGCTGCGTAATATCCCAGAAGGGAGAAGTTCTCTTCTACTTCGCGCCGGAAGCCTGAAATGACGGAAGACCATCGCACTCTATATTCAATATTCAGAGCCCCCTACGGACACAAAACGTGACGTAACCTCCAACAAACTGCACATTGATAATGACTCACCTTCGTACGAGATGAACCGGAAATCGGCGTGCATACAAGGCCATAGTGACGTCACAACCAGGACCATCAGGTGATGCAGGTGACGCTGGCGAGACATCATTACTGCATCACTGGAGACGCCACCTGGCGGGTAAAAACATCAACACGATACACTCACGTAATCAAGTGTTCAGACACATGTGGGGCATCGTATTAACCGAATTTGGGACTCACAACTAAATGCGGCAGGTCATCAAATCTCTAACGTTTACACGCCAAAATTCCGCACGAATTTTCTTAGTGGCTTAAAACATACAGAGTTTTGGGAAGAACCAACAACTAAAAAATAAATGGCTACAAGTTCCTAGCATGGACAACACCAGACTCCCAAAAGCTATTATGAAATATCAGACTGCAGGTAAAAGTAACCCACGATGCCCATTAAAGAGACTTATAGAATGTTATAATTGAGACCGGAACGGGCCATGAGGCCTAGGTCGTTGATGAGTTGATTAGCACCAACTGTGGAATTACCGTGTTTTGTTTCGGAGTGTATACAACACTTCTCTGAGATATTCACATGACTACCCTTCTTTAAGGTGGGCCGGGTAGCTCAGTCGGTATAGCGACTGACTACGGGCTGGACGGTCCGGGATCGAATCCCGGTGGGGACGAGATATTCCGCCCGTCCAGACCGGCCCTGGGGCCCACCCAGCCTCCTGTGAAATGGGTCCCGGGTCTTTCTCGGGGATAAAGTGCGGCCGGGGCGTGCTGCTGACAACTCACCCCCTTCTAGTGCCGCGGTCATGGACGAGTAGAGCTATACCTCTACCCACCCTCTGGGCCACACCGGGCCTGTAACGGGAACACTTTACCTTTTTTTTACCCTTCTTTAAGATGTGCAAGACATAATTTCATCAGCAGACTCAGATGTGTTTATTATCACGAAAGTGCTGGGAAAATTTCGAATTAGTGTTAGTTCTAGAAAAGACTGAAAGTTCATTAAGCCGTGTACAAAATGGTCTACCAGTTTGGTCTCGGTATCTTTTTCTTGCAATCTGGGCTACTTGATAATTTCCTATTTCTTTATATGTGTCTATATGCCTGATATTTCTGGCAGCTGGAATTTTTCCAATCGAATTTTTAATCTTGAACGCTACTCTCAAATTTGAGCTTTTAAAAAGTTTTATAATACACTACGTTTCTCTTCCAATTTATACGAAGGAAGGCCATTTTTGCTCTTTGACATTGACATTAGCAACCCATAATAAACTTTGTAAATGATGACAAGGATGATTGCTTCTAGATTCTCACAGTATTCTGAATAGCTGGAAAAATCACATCAGTTACTGAATTTGGTATATGGAGGGGGGTAATATTAGGCAGAATGAAATACATACATCAGGCATCAATCAAACTGCAGCAGACTTGATAACACTCGGGAGGAAGAAGTGCAAGCCTGCGTTCTAAGATCTATAAATGTATTGATTACTATTAAAATAGACAATAAATGTTTTAACATTGAAGGTCGCAGTTTTTCTACCTCTTTACACGAAGCGTGACAGAACTGACCGCAGACTATTATTACTATTAGCAACATACAAAACTGTATCCACCATAGTTCTCTCAAGGTTAACCCCAAAAACTCCGTGGCCTTAGTCCGCCCGCGAACTATACCGACAGAGCGGCCGCCGCCGGTCGGCGAAGTTAGTGCCAACTCTTGCTAATAGAGGGGTGTCACGTGGTCAGCGCAACGGGTCCCCACAGCCGTTAATCTCTGTTTTCTAGACCTGGAGCCGCTACTTTTTTCATTCAAGTAGCTCCTCAATTGACCTCCCGAGACTCATGAGGCTGAGTGGACCCCGTTAGATTAACCCCAAATGAAGACCAAATTAATGGAGACAATCAGGGTGTCTTCCGACTTGGCAGATCAACTAGCCTACTGATCTAACACTGCGCCTTTGTCAAATACTTCGAAATATGGGAACACAACGGGGCAGCACATCAGCTATACATGGAATTTTAAAAAATCCTACATCATAGGCGCGAGGATTTTGAAATATTCTCTTGTACTTCTATAATAGTTATATCAATTAAAATATGTTTAAATGGAACACACAGTAAAGTTCAGACATGCGAACATTCGTCCATACATTTCCCAAAGACCCTCTAAGAATTGAGGTTCACTTGAAACATATTTAAGATCCGGTGCGTACCGCTCAGTAAACACGCTGCTTGCGGGTAACAAAACCAATTAATTAATGTTGTAAAGGTAAATAATGGACGTTTGTTCTAAACACTATACAAAACAAATTCTGGCATTGTGGCACTGTGGGTAGAATAGACACTTTTTTAATATTCATCTTCCTGGTACATGTAACAACAATTTGGCTTTAAAAAGTTAAGAATGGCCTAAAGCAAGGAGACGCTTACTCACTGCACATGACTCTCGAACAGAATACAGGGCAAAATCACAGCACAAAGACACCTCATAAATCCTCTACAAGTGTGCAAAGTTCAAACATTTTGGGAGGACGCTAACAAACCCAGTGTTCTGCAGCCTACGTGTAGCGACCCAAATTTTGGTCTGAAGCTACTCTGAGTGGGTCGCAAAACAAATTCATAGATATACGCACTACCAACTCACACTACTTTGATAAGTGTATTCAAAGCATTATTTTTTGTAAATGTAATCGCCTGTAGTAACACTGCAGCAATGTTGGCTTGACAGACAGACCACAGCCTATCAGGGTTGCCAGCCTCTCAACGAAAAATGATGGGATCAGCAAAACAAAATTACACCTTCAGGTAAATATTTATGCTACGAGGGAAAACATACAAGAAGGCTGGAAAAATGGTGTAATGAGGAGCCTCGTGGTGTACTCACGAGATATGATTAGAGTGACCACATCAGGTCGGAAGAGATGAGAGGGGTATGTGGTACGCAGCGAAATAACAAAAATGCATACTCAGTGACCAACAATGAAACAGGCTACTTGGAAGACCTAAGTGTAGGTGGGCGGATATTAAAAAGGAACTTCAATAAACAGGATGCATATGCGTGGAGAGAGTTCATCTTGCAGCGGAAGGGAAAAGTGGCAGGCTATTATAAACAAGATAATGAACCTTCGGGTTCCATAAAATGCGGAAAATTACTCGACTAGCTAAGAAACTATTAGCTTCCCATGAATGACTCTGTTCCATGAAGTGTGTTTGTTCGTTTGCTAGTGTGTTAGCCTCTCTGTAATTCAGATATTTAATTCGTTGGTTAGTCAGGCAGTAAGTTTAGGCAAAATGCATAATCAAGCGTTTCAATGCACGTTCTACATACTGTAATCAATCTTAATGTCTTACCTATACTATCAGTGTTCTTCATGTCACTTCCGAGGAAGTCGCTACTCTGCGAAACGCTCTGCTGCAAAGTGAAGACAAGTTTTGTCCTTCATAAGACACCCCCATATCTGCAACCTTCTTTAAAAACCTGCGCGATAGACAATGCTGTACGTACACGCTCCATTTAGGCATATGGGAGAATGGAGGTATATCGCCACTTATTCCTAACCCCAGTTCTACGTGGAAGTGAGTGGCTAGTGTCATGCCGCAAGAGCTCTACCCCCGGGGATGGTGTACCCGTCACCCACTTAATACGAGGACGGGTGGGCCCCACTGTTGGTCTGGACGTCTGGGAGTAGGAAAAATGTTTTGCCCTGCCAGGAATCGAATCACGATTCTTCGGATGTCCACCTAGTCACTACGAAAACCCTGCTCTTCTCTTGAAAACGCAATAGATTAAAGGAACTGTAATGTTAATACTGCATTTGATTACAACTGAAAGTTTTTTTAACCCTGCAAGATACCTATTTTAACGTTCAAAAGTGCAGTTTGTCCACATGCCGCATGTACGTGCTTCGTATAAAACTCGCAATAAGAGGTATGGTACAAGTAGAATTATCCCTGTGTACGCCATAAAGGAGTATGGGGGAGTGAAAATATAACTCCACTCATTCCCAACCTTGGCACACAATCGCTTTAGACCGGGGAAAGAAGCCTCCGTAGACATGGACTAGGGGGGCAGGGTGTGCCCCAGACACGGTCTGGACGCTATGTAGAAGATAAACATCCCTTTCTCCTGCCAATAACAGAAACACCATTCCTTGGTCACCCAAACAGCGGTTAGTTCCCTAAGACGCATCAACCGGTTTGGTCTTCGAACAGAAACGCAATATTTTTGCTGTCTGTTGTGAACTGAATTTTAACACACCATTTACATGTACTTCACAATTCAAAGGATCACATGCTGTGATACATCCACAACAGATTTGGATCATCTGACATACATCGCCAGCGGCCAACCTGTTGGACACACTTAGAAGTGCCGTTCTAAAGTCACGGCCGGCTCTATTCCCTTTATGCAGTTTCATAGGCAAATTCAAACAGCGGCTTGGTGCAGGGAGGAACAGTGAGGCGTGTTAATGGTCCGCCAACTTCTGCCCTGATGCTGCAAGATGGCAGTTTACATGATTGTAACTTGTCTCTCCTCCTAAAGTCTATGTTAGAGGATGAAGGGTACGTTTTTAGAACTACGGAGGAAGAAATGTCGGGAGGGATGGGAAAACTGCATAATGGTGGACATTCATGACATACAAATGAGGTCTTGTTTATAACGTAAGTACACTTGGGGTTACTTGCGTTATAATGCACGTGATACCACCACGTGAATCAGTAGTAATTCTCGACTAGGCTGCTCGAAAAATGTAAAGCACAAAGTGAACCTTCCGATTTTGAACTAAACCATTCGAATCCAGTCCACGCCTATTTCTTCACAGTCCATGTCAATATTATCCTTCCATCCGCGCCTACGTAACCAAAGTAGAATTTTCGCTTCAGACTGCATGACAAAACTTTGTATGCAATATTCGTCCACAACAAGCATGCTATCCAAAGGAAGTCTCAACCTTGGCTTTGTTCGGTTCGCACTAGCCGGAACGGTGTTCCGTGCGCGTACCCTCGCTTAAAACGTACAGGTAAAGGTAAAGGTATAAAGTTCACCCTAGAACAGGCCAGGAAGTCCCGTTGGGAAGTGGAGGTTTAGCTCTACTCCTTCTTTAACTTAGGCACTAGATGGGGATGGGTGGTCAACGCCACGCCCCGGCCGCTTTACCCCCGGGAATGACTAGGCACCCACTGTATAGGAAGTGGGTGGGCCCCAGGGCCGGCCCGGTTGGATGCGGAAAATCTCGCCCCCCACTGGGATTCGTTCCCCGGACTGTCCAGCCCGTAGCGAGTTGCTACACCGACTCAGCCATCCCGGCCCACACCGCTAATGTAAGTTGAGCAAAAAGTCTCTTACAACTTTTCGCAAGTACGATACGGGTTTGAATAGCAGCCACGGTGCACAAACGGGTACCAGGGACTTTTGTCCGAGGTACGGCAAAGTCTGATTAGCGCACATGACTTCCCCACTGCCTTCACAGCCCAGCACGATTCTTGCACAGGTGCACATGGGATTTCACTCAGCCAGTAGTACAGCGACAGGGCAGCCAAGCATGTAACAAAACATCGCATTGCAGATCGCGGCAGATAAGCATACACTACAGGTAGCACAAATACAGCGTAACGTGCAACCATGTGCGCTGGTCCAGAGCCCTGCTCACACTGATACAGGGCGGCGACCCGACCGCTTAATGACGCTGGTTCTGTTGCAGAGCTTAGATGTGGAATGAGATAGAGAGATTTAATAATTATTATATTATTTCCTTTATGCAGCGCGTTTACAATTATATACCTGCTACAAACCATGTTTCTAGGGTACATAAGGTTGCAGCCACTCTGCAGTTACAATTTATGCTACAAGATAAACGTTTTGTACTTTACATTAGTACTCTCTGATGTGTGTGTGTGTGTGTGTGTGTGGGTGTGCGGCACTAACTATGGCTGCTTTTGTAGTTCCTTGGTGTGGCAATGACGTGTGCTGTTCTGATATTTTCTGAATGGTAACCGTTTCACTTGCCTCTATTATTACTGGTATCACGTATGTTTTTACAGTCCACATACGCTGTATTTCTACTGCACGGTCTTTATATTTTAAAAACTTTTCAGCTTCTCTCTTCATCACACTTCTCTCTCCTACAACTGCATTGTCTATTGACAGGTCCTTTCTCATTATCATGCACTACGACGCCCGGTTCATTGCTATGGATGGTTTTGTCAGTTTGCACCTGACGATTCCATGACATGGTTAGCTTACCTTAGCGGCTTGTTTCTATTTATTGTGGTACATGCTCATACGAGTGTTCCTTGTATTTTACACTATACCGTGTACTTTATTATCATAATTATCACCATCATTACCCTTGTTATCACCTTTATGCAGGGTATTTACAATTACATACCTGAAACAAACCATGTTTCTAGGATACATACTGTAGTAGCTGTTCTGTATATACAATTTGTGCTACACGTAATATTATTTCGCCCGTGAAATATGTTTTGCACTTTTACATTAGCACTTTCCGTAGTATGTGTGCAGTGTCCATTATTATTACTATTATTATTATTATTAAATTACTGGAACGAGGTGTCACTGAATTCCTTGACACCGCGGTCTACTCTATCAGACTGTGTGATAATGATTGAGTACGAAGCACTGGTGGAATAACAGTTGGCAGGAAGACTAATTGTGCACTGAATCGCATAAGGCTTAGCCTACTCGTCACAGCGCGCCTGTCAACAATACGGAATTAGATTGTCCCCTGCATGAGAATCTTATCACTTAACTCAGGTCAAGAAAAGAATGAACACGACTGGTGCGGCTTGACGTCTGCCGCCTGCTCTCCCCCACACCTACATTACAGTTTCCTTTTGTCAACAATAATAACAACCAAGATCAACGCAGAGCGAAAGAACAACAGCGCAAATATAAGTGAGATCTGGTAGCAATGGAGTATCCTCAATCCAGCTAAACCTTCCGGTACAACCACTTTGTTACGACTTATCTCCCACGTAGGGGGAGGAGGAAGTCTGCGTTCATTCTTTCCCCGACGCGATGCAGTTGGTCCTGGCGGAACATATACAAGTAATCGAGGACAACACGTCTTTTCAAAAGGTGTACACTTACAAAGCTCATTTAATGTTCTGAAAGCTGTAAAGTTCAACTAAACATTACATAAACACTCACCTCCTATTGAACACTAAACACACTCTATCTGCATTACAATGACCAGCTGGTTAGTATTGTGAAGGCAAGTAAACGCTGTTTATTGTGGCAATCAAACGAAACACATAATACGCTATGTGGGCACAACGCACAGTTCACGTGTGATAAAAGAGGTGGTACACATAACTACCACTGTGCTTTAACGGGTTAACCAAGACTGCAGTCGCTAAATCCGCGACAACATTTGAAAATTACACCCACGCTCTGTGGTTGTTTGTATACACGCTGTAAGACTTCATGAGGTAGAATAAAAATGCCTTCCATCGTCTCTCCGCTACATCTTGCATCCACCACACACCGACCAAATAACTTTCCACGTCCTACAAGTACAGCAATATTCTGGCCGCAGCTGACATGCGCAGGGAATCGACTCCAGGCTGCGTGTGTGTGTGCGCATGGTGTGTGTGTGTGTGTGCGTGTGTCAGTGTCAGCTGATCTGACGACACGTGCCCTTCTCCGAGTGGGGCTCGCCTCACGCGTGGTCTGCCTCTAACATACACCAACAGTTATATCAAGTATAAGTTGCCCACAAAGTTTATATACGTACTTGGATAATTCCACAACAAAATAAATAATATCACCGATTCCAAAATAAAACCAGCGAATGCATTTCCGTGTACGCTGAACGTGACGTAATGTGCCGCCGTTAAAACACAAAAATACAAGCGGTGAAGGACTAAAAATAGTTCAACGTTTGGGAAGACGAAATGACAACTCAGTTTCAGTGCTCGGATCTCTTATGACACAGCTTCATAACAACAGACAAGGT
>Ga0136643_10015027_pt1 | contig 11638 bp, 7 predicted proteins | sample TergutLab28metaG_FD_96883 | JGI IMG/M metagenome (GOLD analysis project Ga0136643, IMG submission 96883) | Labiotermes labralis P1 segment gut microbial communities from Petit-Saut dam, French Guiana - Lab288 P1 (version 3) (version 3) | ecosystem: Host-associated > Arthropoda: Insects >...
TATTAAAGGAAATAAAGAAATTAGCAAATCTGAAGTTTAAGAACTCACTATAGTAAAAAAGGCAATAAGGAACTTAAAAAAATAACAAGATGGCTGGAACTGATGGAATACATCCAGAATTAATACAAAACGGAGGAAATAATCTACCGAATAGAATGTATGAACTAGTGAGACAAAACTGGGAGGGAAGGATGCCTAAGAATGGAAAGAAACAATAATAGTTCCTATACACAAAAGAGGAGACAGAGATAGGTGTGAGAATTACAGGGGAACAGCACTGGGAAATGCAGCTTAGAAAATATTGTCAAATAAAATATTGCGAAAAATTAAACAGTATATTGAAAAAGTTATGGGGGACTATCAGAATGGATTTAGAGATGGAAAATCTGTAATTGACAATACATTTGCACCGAAAATAGTAAACGAGAAACTTTGGAAGTATAATCAGAGTGTACAATATTTACTGATTTTCAAAAGGCATATCACGCTATACATAGAGATACACTATGGCAATGTATTAAAGAATTTAAAATTCCTACTAAATTAATACAGGATGGGGGGTGCTGATAAGTCCTTAGCCCGACCTACTTCCGATGTCATAGGACAGAATCGACAGTGTCGCTTGAAAGAGGGGTCTGTTCATGTGCCAAATTGCAAGTTTTTTCTTGTTACAGAGGCTGAAAGGAAGCATGTCAGGTGATGCATGCAATTTCAACAACATGAAGATGTAAGCTGTCATCAAGTTTTTTTCATGCAAGGCAAGGCGCCGATGGAAATTCACACCATTCTGACAGAAACATGCACCATCGTACGCCACTGTCAAAAACTGGGTGGCCCAGTTTAAACATGGCGACTTTTCCACATGTGATGTGCATCATCCTTGATGACCCAATACAGTGAACACCCCAGACATTACTGATTAAATTCATGAGCTAAGCTTGGAAGACCAATGGATTTTGGCTAAATCAATAACTGAGCAACTGGGTATTTCACGTGAGCGGGTTGGGTCCACCATTCATAAGGATTTGGATATGCACAAGCTCTCCGCGAAGTGGGTCCTGAAATGCCTGAACGAAGAACAAAAATGTCAATGGTGCCAGTCGTCTCAGCAACTTCTGGAATTTTTTTCGGCGCAATCCAAATGATTTCCTGTCGCAAATGGTGACCATTAACAAAATCTGGTTATATCACTATGACCCAGAAGCCAAAGCAACAATCAATGGAAAGACGGCATAGCAGCTCACCCCACCCCAAAAGATTCCAAGTGCAAAAATCCACAGGAAAAATTCTCGCCTCGGTTTTCTGGGATCACGACGGCATCCTCCTCATTGATTACCTTCCAAAGGGCCTAACTATCAACATGGAAAATTACTCATCTTTGCTGGTGCAACTGAAGGACATTTTGAAGGAAAAACGCTGCGGAAGGTCACCAAGGGGGTCTTGTTCTTGTATGACAAGGCCCCGGCTCACCTGGCACTTGCCACCCAGAAGAAACTGGCCTACCTGGGCTTCAAATGTCTTGATTACCCACCCTAGTCTTCAGATCTGGCCCCGTTGGACTACCACCTGGTCTCTGGACTAAAAAACAAATGAAAGGTCGCCATTTTCTGTCCGACGCGGAGGTCATTGCTGCCACAGAGACCTGGTTGGATGGACAACCTTCTGAATTTTTTTTGAGTGGCTTGCAAGTTCCTAAGAAATGTATTGAGCTTCATAGGGAGGATGTTGAACAATCCCAAGTTTGGTCACTATAGCTTGTTTCATTCCTGGTCGGGCTAAGGACTTATCAGCACCCCCTCGTATGTGTAAAAACGTGTACAAGAGACAAGAAGTGCGGTCAGAAGGAACATTGTCACTTTTTTTTTTATATAAAACATGCTCGAAAACAGGGTGACCCTTTATCACCAATATTATTTAATGTGGCATTACAAAAAGTGATATGTAGCATAAAAATGGTTCCTAGTGGTATAAGGATTGGTAAAGAACAACTGAATGTATTAACATATGCATATGGCATTGCATCAATTGGAAAAAATGAAACAGAAATAAGAAAACTTTTTGTAGAAATGGAAAACAATGCTAGAAAATTTGGACTACAGATAAACCAAGAAAAGACAAAATATGTGATAGTGGAAAGGAAAAACAGTTTAAAGAAAAATAAAAGAGGACATTTGAAAATAAAAAATTACAAATTTGAAAGAGTGGAAAATTTTAAATATTTAGGAGTTAAACTTAATGAATATAACAATAACCAAATACACTTGCAAGAAAGAATAAAAAATGCTAACAAAACATTTTGATACAAAAAATTTTAAAAAATAAATCAAAGAAACTAAAATTAAGACTAAAGAACACAATAACAGACAAAACATTAACATATGCATCAGAAACCTGGAGACTAACAAAGAGAGATTGAAAGCAACTGAACAATTTTGAAAGGAATGTGTATAGAAGAATTTTAGGCCCAATATATGACAATGAAAAAGAAAATTGGAGGATATTAACCAACAAAGAAATTTATGCAAGTGTTAAAAAAAACCTACTATAAAAGAGACAATAGGGTTAAATAGATTACGTTCGTTTGGGCATGCACAGAGAATGGAAGAAAATAGAATTCCCAAAAGGGTATCATATATGAATTTGGGAACAACAAGACTGAGATGTAGAACAAGAAATAGATGGCAAGATGGGGTGGGATAGGATGGAAGAATAGTTGGTGGAGAAGGGTGGCAGGAAAAAGTACATAACAGGAGGAATGGAAGAAGCTCCTGAGAACAGCAAAGAATCATCACATTCTGCACATGCCAATGGAATGAATTAATTTACTAATAAGCCTTTTCCACGAATTTTTAACATATTTTCATTATATTATGGATTAAAAAATACCTCATGAACAACCAAAAACTACAGTACAAATACATACCCAATAATAAAAAAGTTCTATTAAAAATATTTACTTTACCCCAGGTTTTACAAATATCAAAATAAGCTATTACTTCACTTTCACAGGATATTTATTCTGGTTTACAGATGATAGCACGGAACAGTTTCCAAAAAGTCAACATCCAATAATTTTCACTAGCAACACAGAACGTTAAATAGGTTTGGACAGGTATGCTTTTGATGTACAAAAAATACGAAACTTTACACGACACTAATCTTAGTAACTGACCAACTTAATGTACAAATTCTTGTTTTATAATAAGTTTATTATATTCCTCCACGTTTCGCGCACTTCTGTGTTCATCATCAGGAGGTCAGAATTGTATTATACAGTATCAGGTATCATCACACTCCGTAGGTGGCTGTGCGGTGCACAGGTTGGGAGAGAACCGCACGGCCACCTACAGTGTGATGATACAAGATACTGTATAATACAATTCTGACCTCCTGATGACGAGCACAGAAGTGCGCGAAACATGTAGAGGAATATAATAAACTTATTATAAAACAAGAATTTGTGCATTAAGTTGGTCAATTACTAAGATTATACTCAGATGCGCAGTCAGCAAACCATCAAAATTTGCCCCACACGTAATCTTTTAAGTGGTATACATTTTGGTAATCTTTTAAGTGGTATACATTTTGATTATCTTCTGTTACAAATTAACCTTAAACAGTTCCAATATAATTATGAATTTCATTACGGGTTTTACAGCACCACACTGCTAATCGGGGCCCCAACAATAATGCTAGTTGCATGCTTCACGTCGTCACATGCATAGGTATAACATAAGAAAACCTCTTTAAACTTCGCCTTTATGACATTCAGGATTTCAGTTGCAAATTTTATTGAATATTTTGGGTTTTCTTATTCCTATACTGGAAATATTATTGAGTGCATTTTATCAGGTTGAGAGTAGAAGAGAGCCCTATGCTACAGCCCACTTTTCCACTTATGTACTTATACCCACTACATGAGACTCATCAAATGGTATGACCAAAACAAGTCACAGCAAAGTCATAATAAATGAACGTATAATGTTGTGTTTGTGTGGATTAGACTGTTAATGATTAACTAGCACGATGGGATGACAACCAAAGAATATCCTTTAACCAGTTCCCTGACAAAGTTTGCACAGTAGGCCAAAGCCATTTTGAAACCTTGTAAGCCGTTTATTTAATGCACATACACACATTCTGTAAAAATGTGCCAAAAAAAAGTGACAACCTAGCCTAGGTTGTGAAATGGATTTTTTGAATACATTCTTTGTATTACTCTTGGTATATTTGTATTCCAAACATATAGAAAATGCAAAAGGTAAAATTATAAATACAATTATACATAGCCCTATACTTATTCATTCCCCATTCTGTGTCCTGAAACTATATGGTAGTCACATGCAAACCCAAATTTTGAAGAAGGTGCCACCACCATCACAAAAAAAAAAAGACTAATCAGGTCTGCTGTAGACTAAATTACAGGCCCAAAAAATGAGGATGACAATGTGCTACTGTAGTTGCAATTTAGCAGGACAGGTGGTCAATCACTTCTTCAATCACATACCTTCCCGTGAAAACGCATGAACTTCAGTGTTCAATCTCGCCTTGAACTGTGACAACATGTTCCTATATGAGAAGTGTAGCAAGTGGTAGAATGTATGTTTGAAGCTTAACTTTGCATTTGGAGTGTAAATAATTTCCATATGGTTCTGTGCCTTGACAAGTACTGAGTTGAACAAAATAACCAGCAATTAACAAATGAACTGAGGATAACCGTGATAACTCTAGTTCACAGACCAGCCCAATACACATCTTGACATCTCATGGATTACAAGATACTTACACCAATAGAATCATTAATAATGTCAGCCCAATACAAACAGTTGTTATGCATGTCAAAATCAATGGCAATCACATTTCTAAGGCCAAAAATGGGTAGTGGCTCAAGGGTACTTTCAGCATCCAAACTTATTCGTGAAATCTTATCTCGCTGTGCAACAAGAAGAAATTCTGGCTTCTCACTGAAAATAAATCATTTAGCTATTGTTACTATGACTGCATAAAAATGTGCAACTGTGCTCTGACCACCAAAAATAAATAAATATGCACATTCATAATAAAATGTCAAGTAACACAAAGTGTATTGTTTAACGATTACCAAATCAACCTCATGAGGATGTAACTTTCATCACACAAAAACCTCAACACCCACCTCATTCACTCCAAGATTTGTTACATATTACAAGGGAATTACCAAAAAATTGGAGGCACACCTAATCCATGAACAAAAACAGGTGTCACAACCATATTCCTATCAAATAATTTCTCAGTCAGCTGGTCAAACAACAGTCAAATTAGACACATTTTCACTTGACAGCTCATGAAATGTAACAGACAATATAAGTCAGTGTTTTAAAAGACATCACAATGAAATACATTCAACCACCAAAAATGTTCCAGTAAAATTTCTCTCTCTCTCTCTCACACACACACAGTTTATTACAACTACTGGTGTAGTTCACACATTAGCACACTCTGTGCAAGGTGGCACACCTGTCAGCCACCAGAACTGTTGCATGCTACAAGGGTTGTCCCAAACAAAAGTTTATTTAAATGTCTATTGGAAGCCCCTGAAATTACAAGTTATCTCCTTCAAAGGGTGACCCTTGGGAAGTTACACAGTGGTTCCAACTTTTTTCTACTGATCAAGGCAGTACCGAAGTCATTTTCCATTCGCGTGTTTGTAGCTCTTTGATTACAATATTTTGTATGTTTTCCATCGTCCCGAAATGATTACCTTCTACTTAGATTTCAACTTAGGGAAGAGGTAGAAATCGCATGGAGCTAGACCTGGTCTGTAGAGAGGATGTGGAAGTATGGGAATGTTTTTCGCCGCCAGAAATCACAGCTCACACCACTTCAACTTTTTGACCATTTGTTGACGAGATTGGTCTTCTAGAACAAGGGTCATCTTCAACATTTTCTTAGCCCTCTTTGAAAGCTTTGTGCCACTTAAAAACCATAGTTCTCAAGAGAGTGGCATCTCCATAAGCTTTGGTTAAAGAAGCCAATGTCTCTGTAGCAAATTTGTTGAGTTTCACACAAATTTTATAGTGTACCGTTGTTCGATATTTTCCTGCATCGCAAACATAATGAGATTATAAAACATAACCATACACAAACAGCAGTAGCGCACAACTGACTCAACCAATCCAGTTGAAACAAGTATGGACATGCAGCCAAGGTCACTACCAACGCGCCAATATACATCAATGAAGTGCTACGTTACCAATTGGTACATAGGAAAATCAGTACACTTACTTTTGGGACAACCCATGTATGCCATCAGGCCATCTACTGGCCACGACTTCATGGGTATTAGGCTTCTTTCTCATCCGCAAGACCAGCAGCAATCACAGCACTAAAAAATGTGACTCCTTTATCTGATATGTATCTTGGATATTTCTCTAATTTGACAGGTTACTCATTTTTAGCATAAACTTTCAATACAAACTGACACAATTACAGTCAATGTAACATATGTAGTTAAAAAAAAAAACATTCTATGCACCATGACATGCATTCTTTTAAGTAATCTACATTCGAACACATTCTTTTCGTAAATGGACTAAAAAAATAAGCAAAGTTACATACGCCACAGGGCAAGGAATTGTATCTGGGCTGTAGCGATCATCATTGCTAACAGTGCACACATCACCAACAATTTTTACATAGCCCTTGGTGCGTTGGTAAGTCTTGCCAGGAGGACAAGATGACGGCACTTCATATGGATCCACATCTGGTGTCCCATTAAAAATGCACGAACCTGTGGTCATGTTCCTTCTGAACTCATCATCACTGGAAAAGAGCAAGAACAGTCTATACTGCTGTCATCCCAAACTACAACACAGAAGAAAAGGAGAAGACATTCAACAGCAATGTAATAAAGAATGTTACATGTTTACAGATGTAACGATACTACCTCCAAAACAAAATATACGAAATAATTGTGACAGTTACTTAAGTGGCACTGCTGTGCACAGTGTGGCTGAAACATGTAAAAAAAGGAGCCTTTGTAAACATGTGATGCTGACATGGGTAAATTTAACACTTACATATGGTACAATAGAAACTATATCAACTTTTTCTGAATACAGAAAATATTTATGTTACATAATTACTCAACTTGATTCCCTCTTGACAAGAACACTTTCACATAAGAGGAAGATGGTGTAGTGGCCACGTTGTTCTTTGGATACCCAAGTAACAAGCTATACAGCATTACCACTCACTTAAGGTTTTAATTTTTCATCAGTGGCATTACAGCTGAAGTGTGTACTTCATCCTTTGGAAAGTTACACAACTTTATATTTTTATACTCTTTAAACAAAGATGTTTCTGGTCATTTGTCAATAGAGGAACCCCAGTTTGTCTACAGTAAACTAGTTTTCTGAAGATCAATCACTCAACACATTTTGCACGTATAAAACCGAAGGTTTTTCTTCATTTTTCAGGTAATCTATTCTTTGCAGCTCTTCCAATTGCCGGAATCTATATATCATCTCATTCTATATTCAGCAATATATATATACACTACTGATTCTCTTCATTTTTAAACATCCCTAATTCTACCGATTCTTGTACTTCCTTCAAGCAGTCTTATAAACCAATTTTGAAACAATGAACCTGCCAAAAATGGATACTAAATAACACGGAACATTGCAGCTATAGAGTTTTGGTATGGAAGCCTCTTGGGAAAATGCCAACATGGAAAACTGACAGTTTACATACCAGTAGAATTAAAAATGGTGGTGGTGTGCACATGCATACGTGCATGTGTTTGTTGCTTGCTTATGTATTTACGGCTCATTTAATGATGCCATCAGCAGCTCAGACTACACAGCAGGGAACAATAGCATGATTAATGAATGAAACAGAAATGATAAAGACAGACACAGTCATGGCCTCATTTAATATACTGTGACACCTGCCATGACAGACCGGCTGGTTGGGAACCTCAATCAAAACTTCTAGTTTACACACCAAGATTTGAACACAGGACCTCCCAGACATGAAAGACAAATGCTAAACATGCAACTGTGATGTTCAGTCACAAAGGTACCAGACTTCATAGTTACACCACCACAATTCCTTTCTTATGCTTCTTAACTCATCAAACACTTCTGCAACTAACAGGATAATAATGCCCCATCACACATCAGTAGAAATGAAAGCAGAATTACCAATCATAATCTTCTAGAGCACATTCACAAACTTCCATCTTAACAGGTCGATCATAATCACGTCCATTAAAACAGTTGGAGTGTGGAATGCGGCGCTGGTATGTCTCCTTAAGGCCCAGCACACATGGCATATGACTACCACTGCCACTACTTGGTGACCAAAATTTGTAATCGTCATCCGTACAATTATAGCCTGAAACATAAAGAACAAACAATTAAATGTTTATTTACAGATTTTACAATACCTTGATGGTATAGCATTTTGCTTAAGCAGCAGTAATTAACCTGATAATTTAATCCATTTTTTAATGTTTTTTGCACCATGCTTTGTAATATAATTATGCAATATAAACCAACAAAATGAACATGTTCTAAATTAATATTTCAATTTTCAATTTTACCATCTTCTACATGTTTCGAACCTGTGGGTTCATCTTCGGAAAGATGGTTGTATATGCAGTTATGGTATGGTATGTTTCACATGCATTGGTATAATCAGTGAAGTAGGTAAAAGAGTGTTTGAACACAATCTTCCACCTATTTGACTGCTCAAAATTAATAACTAAAATATTAATTTAGAAAATGTGCATTTTGTTGGATTACACTGCAGAATTAATGTGTCGCTGTAAAATCCAAAGTTAATCAATGTCATCATTAGGATTCACCACAGAATTATATCCTGATAAAATCCAATAACTCTGCTAACATACCATATCACTGTGGATATATTGGTGAGTGGCATGCATTACATGGAAGACAACAGTCAGCTTTACTCCCAAAGAAGCCCTGATACATATTCAATAGGATGTATGGAGGTCACCTGAACAAGTCTGATGTAGCAGTTGGTGCCACAACAACAATTACAAGACACCATGCTGTTGAAGTTGCTGGGGCCAACAGCTCACATGGTTACCACCTCCAGAAATTGAAGCAATTAAGTACTCAGCACAGGACAGGACAGACCAAATTCTCAAAATAACTATAATGTAAAGGCACAGAGTAGAGAAAATGCCAAAACACCTTCTGGAGTCCTCACAGGTCGCGCACTGACCATATGGTGAGACTCTCATTCCACCATGTTAACTAAAGGGAGAGGCAGGTCAGACAAAATTCATGCATTCTGAACCTGTGTTCCTCTTACTAATGCTACCTTGAAGCGAAGAGATTTTCTGTAAGGGCAGATGACATCCTGTTACTGAGAGTCTGAGAATCTAGTCAGATATTATAAAAAATATTTCAGCCCTAAAAGGCTTGACTGTGACTTACCAAAAGCCTTGCTTAAGTCAACTTTAACTATAAGCCACTGATGGGGTCCTGTTGCAGAACCAAACATGGTGAAAATAGTTGTATTTTCACCAGGCTCCGTCATTAGGCCATATATCCTTAGATCTTCAATGTGGAAGTTGAGTTTGTACCAATTTTCTCCTTCATCTGTTGAGTACAGTAGCTCTCGAGTCTCCCCGTCAGATTTGAAGTATTTTACTGCCACCAAAACTCCACCATGATCCCCAGCATTGAAGAAGTAGTAGTCTCGGAACACCTAGGTCACAGAAAGTGTATTTACATCTCCTCATTCACATGAGTCTTTACAAATACAAGTCTTCATGCAGTGTAGAGTTAACACTTATACTGCATGTCAGTGTCAGAACTAATTACAAAGAGCAGGCTCACTGAGAAGCCAACACTCAAGAAATTCTTTTCCTTTAACATTCCATTAACACGCATAACCAGACAACCATAGCATGACATCCTGAGCTGGTTAAATCCAATCCATGCCCTCACAGCCCATTCCAGCCGTGCAATGCAATAATGTTACAACATACCTTTGGTATATTTGGCTTAGTGTTGCAATGCTCGAACACATCATCATCCTTCATTTCAACCCACATTATATTACCTACAATAATGGAACTTGGTCTGTCTCTGTACACAGTCTTCCATTGTGATTTAGTTCTGAGTTATTGAAAGACGTGCAACACATAACGTTCCAGTTACAGCTTATCCACATCTGTCCATATGCCACTTACTATTTTAGTCTGTGTCATTTCAGATACTAGTATCTGAACAGTCAAAAGAAAGACTACAATACCATCATCAGAACACACTAACTAGCATAGTGTTGTTTGGGTAACAGTAAAGGGGCAGACATAGGCATGCTTTCTCACATGTGACTAGAGAAAGGAAGGGTGAGGGGGATAAAAACCAGGTCAAAATTTGTTAAGAAAACTCGAGGTGTATGAAAACTTAAGAATATACATAAAAATACGTGTGGCTAGTAATGAAGATGCGATTCCCAAAGATATGGAAAACAATACGCAAGACCCCTGAACAAAACAAAAATCAGAACGTAACACTGGATATAATAATGAACTCCATGCACCTAGTGTATGTGAATTACAAAACACACTATCACTATGTGATTAGGAGCACACCATACAAGAATTTGATTTTAACAATTTTATGAGAGTAAAGAAACACAGCAACAGCAGCAACTAAAATGATTTTGAAAGGGATTAAGAATTCTGGGAAAAAAAATATCTAAATTATGAGATTCATAATCAAGTGTACAACATAGTATGCACTATTTACCTTTAATATACAGTTTTATGCAAAAGCTTGAGGACAATCCTCATATGGGATCAAAACATGTAACTGAATAATTCTGAATATAAATTAATCTGTTTAGACTGATCTTTGAGCTTTACTGAACAACACCATCATGAAGTTTTAAACCTGTGTAATACAGTCTTTTTCAGCCAATGACAAGGAAGCATATATTACATTTACTCAAAATCATACACAATTTCTCACCATAATGGTCAAATTTTTGAGAACTGAAGTGCATACATAATAGTAGTTCAATTTTGAGAGTAACGCTTATACAGCAATTTCACTCGATGAGCGCCATGAAGGTGGAGAACAGCTGGATGATAACAGTAACACAATTGGGGAAAAGACATAAAATATGGTCAAGACTAAAACACCCTTTCAAGCCTCTCCCTTCACTAGAGGCCTCAGTGAACTACAAAAACAAGAGGCAATGCACATGAACAAATACTCAACACCAATTACTGTCCTCCTCCTTTCCAACATCATAATATCCAACAGTTGGTGACAGAGACAAATAAATATTACTAGGGTCCCCTCACACACCGGTGCAATAAACCTGTAATATGGAACAGACCCTCCAACAATACCACCACAACCTTCGACCTGCATGTTGCTTCGGTCACTTTGCAGGATAAGAAGGAACTTACACAGTACACATGCACACCAAAACACCAAGCACCAAATATCCTTCCCATATTTTCAAATATATTCCACTCCACTGTCTGGGGGGGGGGAGGGCCTTTAAACCTTTTCCCTTTTAATCTGTATGGGGTGAAAAACACACAAAACAAACAAAAATTCACACTTTTTTTTTTTTTTGAAAATTTTAAATAATAATATAA
>Ga0136643_10015029_pt1 | contig 11638 bp, 5 predicted proteins | sample TergutLab28metaG_FD_96883 | JGI IMG/M metagenome (GOLD analysis project Ga0136643, IMG submission 96883) | Labiotermes labralis P1 segment gut microbial communities from Petit-Saut dam, French Guiana - Lab288 P1 (version 3) (version 3) | ecosystem: Host-associated > Arthropoda: Insects >...
AATTTGTCCCCCCCCCCCCCCACAAAAAAAAATATGTTTTGAGCGGATAATATCCCAACGTAGACAATTACCACTTTCATGTTTAAAATTTATTATTGTCTCATCATTATACCATCCGAAGCTACACACCAAATTGTCTCAAGTTATTGGCAGTGTCGTTAAATGAGCCACAAACAGACAAGTAATAAGTACCCAGCACGCCGCAACATTTCAGTCTTCATTGCGATAACAAGCTTGTGCTGACAACTGTTCTCAAATAAACATAATGCTGATGTATTCTCATCTTGTTATTTGACAGCGGTTAAATGGCCATCACTTGCTCTAGGACAGTGTTTGACACGTCACTGACTGCAGTGTGTACTAACCAGTAACTTCCGTATTTATCCTGGCGAGCTTCAGATAGTGACTTTGAAAACCACAAAAAAAAATACTTCACTCCAGATATAGAACGCCCCTGCAGAAAGAGGCCCAGACCACTGCTACAGTTTGTTCATGTCTAACTACACAGAGCAGAGCTTCACCGCGAAGCGAACAATTACCCAGGTAGAAAATAAATGTCCCACATTTCACCCTGTTTGAAAAAGCCATCTCTATCTTTAGCCAGTTAAATCTAATTCAGTAATTCATCTCATTTCTTGAACAGCCATTTTAATATTATCCTCCCATCAACACCTTGATCTTTCAAGTGGTCTCTTTCCATTAGGGGTTTCCTACAAAACCTTTGCATCCAATACCCTTCCCTCCCATTCGTGCTACATCTCTGTCCATCTCAAGCCACTCATATTTGATATGATATATTGTTAACTGCAATTGGATTGACACCCGATGGCAGCAGGACAGTACACATTTACACACAAAAAATACATAGAACAACACAGTTAACAACTTTGGTTGGAAGGCTTGTGGTATTCGAACCCAGAGTGGTCAAACGAAGATTAACGACGAACTAAATGAGTAAAAATTATCGCCTAACTGGGAAGAGTGGGGGCCGTGCCCCGTCTTTGCGAGTTATAACCTGGCATTTACCTCACAAATGAGGGAAAACACGGAAAACCCTCAGTCAGGGTAGCCGAAGCGGGCCATTTGACACGATTGTGCCAGTGGGTGTCGCAATCCCAAGATCTTTAACTTGTATTCCTGGGATTATTTTGTAGCACCACGACATACTTGAAGTGCGCTTTCACAGGACACAGTACTACTACTTTACCCCTAAATATTTCTACTGTGGCCATTCGTTGTTTTTGATGGAATGTGTTAAACATAACACGGAGTCACTACGAGATGTAATGGATGACTCCCCTGCATTCCTCTTTAAAATCTGTTGCCTTAAAAGTTACAATGGAACGCGGAAATGAACAGACATGCTATGTAGCCCCATAACGAACGGTGGTCACTATATGTGTGCCAGCCATTTTAACATTCAAATAAACTTGCATTTTGTGCACAGAATGCAATTAGGTCTATTAGAAGTGTACAAATCTTAGACTAAATTACTAATAGCTCTGTAAACAACATCAAACTGTTGATATCTGTAATGATTATGAACTGTTTTCTTTGAGGTAGAAATTGGATTTTTAAATGTTATTTAGATGATTTCCGGCTTTGAAGTTGTAATGTTATGCACAACGTTAGCGCACATTTTTTCAGGAAATAAGCCCAAATAAAAGACAGAAGATTTTTGAATGACTGCTTATTTGGGTGCAGACCTACAGGTTCATATTAGTCTCAGAACTCAACCGATAAAGTCAATATCAATCAACACAGTCGATATAAGCTTGCTGATTAGGATGCAGCTAGAATGGTGGCATAAGGAAAAACAGGAGCTATGGATACTGAGGACAGAAGCCTGGGGTCAGTCGTGAATTTCCTTACATTTTGTCAATAAAACGAAATCCCTGGTGGCAGAACCAGAAGGATCGACAGTAATGATAACAAGACGGATGCTGAATCGATTCCACCTAGTCCCCAGTGACACAATCTCTTTCTCAGAAACCTCTTTCATTGTTTCTCTTCTATTTCCTTCCCGTGTCTTTTAAATACCTTCTACCCCACGAAGTTTACCTACAAAAATTCTTTAAGATTTCCTTGTTTCCCCCATGGTCAATCCTTTCTTTGCAATCTATGGTTCAGTACTGTAAAAATCAGACGATCTGTACCAACAAATACGTACAGTTTACATAGTGTGTATATTGAATACGTAAAAATCTTGAGCACAAATTTCCCTGAATATGGAGGTAGCAGTTTTCTCCAAAATGTTGGTAGCTATTCAACATACCATAGCTCTAACCATAAACTACATTCTGTAAGTCTAAAATGTTTTTTTTTCAAAGAAATTTTCTTGCTACAGAAAACTGAAGATTTGCTCCCCAATCTGACATTCCCATAAAACACCATGGGAAAGAATACACTCCGTTTATTACAAGCTTAAACAATACAAGCAATGAAAGTATAACGCAACATTGAAGAGCTTCGTGTAACCACTGTTACATTGGAAAAGCAATAAGTATTACATGTTCTGATTGTATGTTTGTAACCTTAGGAAGCCATCATGCAATGAGCATGAGCCATACTGTCATCTGTGGCATGCTCAGCTGTACAGTATTTTTCCACATTATCTCACAAACGCAACAATTTTTAAAAAAAAAAAAGTTATTGAAAATGAAACGTGTGTTTTGATTTTCTCTACACAATTTTTCTGAAACACTTCTCATTCTAAGAAGAACTGAGCAAGAAGATATGGTAAAAAATGTACATTGGAATCCACGTCCAGTGCCCGGTATTCATGTCAGATTTTAATGAAACTTCTGTTTTCTCGACATATTTTCGAAGGATATTCAAATATCAAACTTAATAATAATCCGTCCGGTGGGAGCCGAGTTGTTCCAAGCCGATAGACGGACATACATGACGAAGCTAATAGTAGCTTTTCGCAATATTGCGAACGCGTCTTAAAACCCACGTGAAAGTAATCTGATCCTGGAATTATAATAAGTAAATAATCCCAGCCCAGTTTCGCATATTATCTCATGCAATACGGTGGAAGAAAAATGCCATTAACACTAACGTTACCGGAATCCAGTTTTTGCAGTGATGAGAGCGACTAGAAATTATTACACTGTTGATACTGCTGCGACATATTAGGTAATAATATAATTCTCATTAGTTTCGGCGACTTGATCATCACAGTGTTTGTCACACAAGGTATTAGTGAAGTAAAACACCGGTTCCAAACTAGCAGCTCGCTGATTCTCCGCGGCGCTAATAGCATTGCCTTAAGACCATCTCTATGCTGCACTGACCGGTCGCGCTCCCTGGAATAACGCGTTGAGAGACTACAACAAACAACCCACCTCCATTTAGTACCGCGGCTAAGAATACACAAAGTTTCACCTCCACTCTTCCATTTACGAATGCCTCATGTCTTAAAAACAGTGACAGTGAAGAACTGTCACTGTTATTTCGTTCGACGAAGATGACGACTTTACACAAATTAGCAGAACAACCTGACCCAGAATCTATCTGTTAAGAATCAGAAATATGCAATGACTTCGTTGTCCCTTTACAATTTAATGTACCAGCTCAAGCTAAACTGAGGACTATTTCCTTGGGCCACTGCGGAGAAAGATACGATCGTCACGCCATTCGTTGCAGACTGAGCTCGGAGAAACTGAACTCGATGAACTGCGGTTAGGGAAATAAAAGACGAACACTATATCCATTAACTTCATCATCAGCATATAAAAAGGTTTTATCAGTTTCAAATAAAGAAAAAGAACATGGATAATCGAATTTTATGGGCTTCCTTTCCCATTATAATAGTAAAATAGAGCTCACATCTGTACATCAATCATGGACTGCTATAAAGAGAGGAGCAGCCTCGTGATTGGCAACACCATTATAAAAGCTTTCCGAAAGGCTTTATTCGTTGAGAGATGTTCTACTATCCTCATTCCGTGTATATTTTTGGACTGTAGATAAATACAATCTCGTTGCAGTGAAAGTTTAATGAATTCCTGAAATATAAGCTATAAATTTTTCAAGTTTTGTAGGGGGGAATGGGCCAATATAACGCCAGTAGAATTTACTGTTTATAGGTTAAACTGGAGAGTTCATATGTAACAGCAATTGCCGTGCTCGCCGTGCAAGTTTCTATTGAAGACCACACACACTTAGTACAGTCGCAGATTATATTTCTATTCCACCGTCAATGATAACATCTACCAAATATCTAACTTCAACTTTATGACGTTACGGTCTTTAAACTTTAAAACAAATTTTATTTAAACATAAAATAGTTCAAATACTGTATGTTGTATGGCATTGTTCTTACACGGTATAGTCTACATGTTCAAGCAATGGCCTCTTCATATATATATATGTGTGTGTGTGTGTAACGTTAAGATACAGGCGTATTGGAGACGGAAACATTTTGTTTTATAGCTCTGCAGTCTTTATAACTACGTAGTACCAAAGAAACGCACACGTATTTATAAATAATCCCAAATAAACGTGAACCCACAATTTTCGTGTATCTATAGCAACTCCGGGAGATATGCCACACTATTCTGAAAATTTGTTTTTTTTTTTTGCATTAGACTTGAAAGAAAGAGAATTGTGGTCAGATTAACGTGCTGTGTATGTAGTATACAAGTACAGAAGAAACATGAGAAAATAAATAAAACCAATGCCTGAGATTCGTATTTTTTTAACTAAGAGTCTTTTTGTGGCGTCTCTCGCCAAGGATTTGTGGCCATCTGCCACACATCTAGGAACAGATTCCACCTATAAATAGCTAAAATAATGTTGTATTTTAATCCCGATACGTATACACGGGTGATAAATTGCTAAATAATGAAAGAAACAAAAGAAAATATTATAGATTTTCGGTGAAATAGCACACTTCATGTTTAGACAGACAAGCATAATTAAGAGTAAAGAATCATTTATTAAGGAAGAGTGTCTAAATAATATGTGCATTTAAAGGCATAATTCACGAATATTTGCATATTAATTTAATGGAACCAATGAGTCAAAGGAGAGGCTTTCATAAATCAGTCAATAGAGGGAATCACAACTGGGCTAAACAACAAAGCCAATCATGTTCTGGTCCATACGACCATCTTCACGCACAAATGCGTTTTTAACAACGGTCGCATGGACCGAAACATGCAACATTGTTAAGTGCAATAAACTGTCGTCTTTGACGGTAAATGCAGGGTAATTCATAAGTCCCTCCGGAACTTCGAACTCGGCTGCGCAACAACTAAGACACAGCAGAAAGGAGCGTATCAATTGGTACAGAATCTCTCTTTGTGTGTGTACGTGTGTGTTCGTGTGCGTGTGCGAGCGTGTGTGTGCGTGTGCGTGTGCGTGTGTGTGTACTAGGCGCCGTTGACATGCTCCCCTTCGGCGTGACCATCCCGGCTACTGTACCGCAGAGGTCGGACATCCCGGAGGGACTTATGAATTGCCCTGTAAAATCAACTTCGGGGTCACCGGCAGTATTCTATGGGGCAAGTCCTTCTTTTTGTTTTTTATTCATAGTTTACTTTTTGACACCTCCTTCCATTTCCTTTTTGGTTTTTGTCTTCATTTTCTCCGTGTAAAATCACTCCGACAACGTTCAAACCTTGGTCCCATACTCCTTTTTCGATTTATTCATGGGAAAGTGGGGCAGCGGACTGAGTTCATTTAGCACTTTAGAAGGAGTACAGTGAACTTCCGAGAGTCCATTGAGATGGGGAACTTCTTAGATTGTTCACGAAATGTGCAGAGGTTGAAATTTAGCATAATTAAGTTCGACGTGAAGACTCTGAAGCAGCAGGTCAAGATCTCAGCTAAATCACAAACCGAGAGTGAATAATCTGGCATCTCATTTCGATGTAAGGAAATATCCCTGCAGTTTTAAAAGCGTTCTACTTACTACATAAACAATCCTTTTCCCCAAAACACCAATAAAATTGTCAAGTTATATCCTTGACAAATTTGTGTTGTGACAGGTGGTGAAGCTTTTATTAAACTATTACTGTAAAAATGTTTTCAATAGGCTAAAAATTCCTTTCCAGCGGATGCAACGTTGCCATAACGTGACTCCCTAAAATCAACTACATTACGTCCTAACCTTTTGCTACCTGAGGTAATTCTGTGGGAATCGCATCCTTCTAAAATTAAGAGATTGGTTCCAAGAACTGTGCACGTAGTTTTCGAAATATATGCGGTGGGTCTGGGTACTTTAGTGCCAAGTCGCCATATTTCCATTTCCTATTTATCATTCTAATGGAATCCCATAGTAAATATCAGCGTATCTAAGATTAATATCAGCTTGCTATAACTGTCGTACGGCTTTCTTAACATTTTCCAAGGTCCATTATTACTAAGGTAAAGTTCCAGGTTTTCGCACGTACGTTCTTGGCACAAATTTACAGGGCTGAATAAACAAGCCTAGTATGTAAGATATGTTATTCTAAGCAGTAAGAGAAAGTAAAAATAACATATCTCGTTTCAGATCCCTATAAACATGTGTTTTGCATGGCGTGGCAATCCTCCCTTTCTCATCTGTGCCATATGCACCAGATTTGCAGAAGCCACACTCTTGTTTCACGGCTTACAGACTCTCGTTATAGCCGAGACCTGCAATAAGGTCCTTCAAGTGCAATCCAAAATAGCACAGGTTTCAAAAACACGTTTAAAATAGAAGTGACAAGAGAAATAATAATAATGAAATTACCAATACAGAAAGTGTGGCATTTCCCCGCTCTGTCAACTCTCCCAGAAAGATTATGTATGTATGTATGTATTGTGTGTGTGTATGTATGTACGCATGTCTGTATGTATGTATGTATGTATATACACCCACCCACACACACACACACACACACACACAACATTAAGAGTTTAAATTCTGTCGTTATGCTGTCTGCATGCATCGTGTCGTACTTAACGGTATGGACACGTATTACATGTGTAAATGATTCTGAAAACCATAAAACTTAAGAAGCAACCGACAGGTACTCATGCATCCCACTTCACTGTGCCAGAATGACACTAAACAAAAACGAATTCTGTGTGCAAAATGAAGATTATTAACGTTAGAATAAGTGTTATCAGTGTTCATTAAGGATTAACCGCCTCGGTCTGACGTGTCAGTTACCGGGGCCGTGTACAAAATAAAATTTGGATTTCACTTTCATTTTTTTGTAGTGACAGAAAATTATAATAATTTATGTTGGGTTGTGGTATGTATAAAATAAATTCAGTTTTGATGTATTTTATTTCATAGGAGAATGTTCTTCGCGTTGAAAAACATTAAGAAAAAGATAGCTCAGAAGACAGCATCTAAAATTCTGAAACCACCTGTTACATATATCTTCCACATCTCAGATGTTGCGGGTAATGGTGCAGTCATCCAATATTTTTTATCCTGAAGCAGAACATGCCGGCCGTATCTGCAGGCATTACAATATGAACCTCCCACACATTCCACAGTCCATTAAAACAAAACGTGAAACTACGTAACAGTTTCTAGTTTCCCCGCAAAAGGCTCCCTATATCAACATGTTAATACGATGATTTGCCTCAAATGTAAAGTCCTGTACAGAAAATTGAACGTGCTCAACTACGCGAGATACAAGGCTGTCGCTATGACACTGTGTCTTTGGGCGAATGATCATGTTTCCCTAACCTTCAGAGTCAAACAGTCCCAAGAATGAAACTTAATTAAACTGGTATTCTCTGACACCTTCTGGCAGGAAAGACCTTGAATACGAGACCACAGTTACAAAATGAATCAGATATGTCCACCATTTATGTAATCCGAAAATTAGTTACTGTATTCACAAGGGCCTACCACTGGACTCTTCCATAAGCCAGATCAATCGAGTTCAAAATAGCCACGGCAACCTATAAATATTCATGCAATTACCTATACCTAGATTTCACCTATTTTTACGTAAAAGTAAACCCGTTTTGGTAATTCAAGTTCAGTTCCAATTACGGTTGGTTTTGTATTAAAATTTGCTCGCTTTTTCTGCCGATCACAATACAAAATCGCCTTAGAGAAAAGCATATTCCATTTTGATTTTACAAACGTTCGCATTTCTTGGGATTCCCTTTCAAAATCCTTCCGTCCATATAACTCTTTTTTTTATTGGGCGCTACAGCCCCCAGTCGGCCAGGGCCTCCTCATTCACGATGTTTCTAGATCACACAACGACGCACAACAGTCGGTAGGACCCCTCTGGACGAGTGATCAGCTCGTCACAGAAACCTATACCAGGCAACACACAACACACACACAACAGACAGCCATCCATGCCCCCGGTGGGATTCGAACCCGCAATCTCAGCAGTCGAGCGGCCTTAGACCGCGCGACCACTGGGACCGGCTCCATATGTCTCTACGTGTATAAAAAGTCGAGAAACACAGAGGTCCTTCATGAAATTTAACATTGGTAAATTCTGCTGGAAGTCTTTGAGCCACTACTGCATGGAGCAGTGTCTATATTGTTGCATAGGTCTGCAGTATGCTTGGGCCTACCCATCACGCCACGCGACAAGCAGAAGGGAGTGTTTGTGCTAGTTCATATCTCGCTGAAAAGATGGTTGTTTTGTTACATTAACCCGGTTTTTCGTTAAGATACGATCGTAAGCTTCACTCTTCACCCTTTTTACACGCACTGCGATATGTCTCTGCACTATATCAGTAGCCCCACAACAGATGGCGATCGAATGTTGCAGTACAATGACAATGCGTACGAGTGCTTGTTTTGCAAAAAGTGAAAAGATATATTTATAACTCTCGAATTTGTCACCGTTGTACCTGAAATAATCAAAAGTTATTCAGTTTGTTTATTAATTACTTACCGGTACTTAGTTTTTTGGTGATCGTTAGCACTCATTTTCCTTCTAAGAATTTGCATAAAAAATTTAAAATGCGTCGTTTAGTTTCGCTGTTCTGCCCTCAAGTAACAACTCAATACACGCCGAAAGAATTGACATGAAATACGATATTGAAAGTTTTGACCAATATTAATCATCATATTAAAGTTTTTATTGAACTCTGATGAGTATAATTTTCAAATTAAATGCAGGCCTAAACACTACTCCTTGAGCATCTGGTGCCTAATTCGCTAAATTCTTATCGGAACCTAATTTTTTGTTGAACACAAGCTGCAAGAAAAAAAAATTACAATTTTACACAGTTTCGCTTTGTGTACATGGCTTACGGTTCTCCAGTTCTCAACCTATTTCTGTGTTTTAAGTTCTGTCACCACACACGTAGCACAAGAACCAAAGTGAAGGACAAAAACGCTGTCTGTCTCTGTCCCCAGCCCGATGAACCCAATCCGCACAATCACACAACATTGCCCACCCACCATAATTTTATCACGTCGCCTATAATTGTGTTTCGTAACTGATCTCATCGCGTATACATTTTCATCTCTCCAACGCGTTCTATAAAACCCGCCAACAACATTTTCCTTAAGGTATTCATTTTCTTAAGTTCACGAATTCAAACCACGAACAAAGAAACAAAGTTAAGATTAATGAGTAATGGGTGTAAGGATTAACGTTGCTCAGTCTTATTGAGACATTTTGTGAGCGTAAAACTCGCGCATTTTATACAGGAAGCATAAAACTTGCTGGTTGCAGGTAGTAAAATATAGAAAATAAAGTGTTAGGTCATTCTTAATTTCAACCTAAATGGGTTTACATATCACAGTCCCAGTAAACATATACTAATTTTCTGTTTCAAAAAGTCAGATTTTTCGCGGGAGGGGGGGGGGAGGAGGAGGCAAGAGACTTTTCTTTTCTTCAAATCGTTCAGACAGAAGCTGCGGCCGAAACAGCCTCTTACGGGTTGCGGGGGCCCGTTCACCTCGGTAAAGCGGTGGGGATGTGACACGTACTCACATACCACCACCAAGTTCCAGGTTTAATAATGAGTGGTGGTGTATGTCCTCACGCCAATATGTTTTTATGGCGTATACAGGCACACTTAACCTTTACCATTTTCTAAATCTTACATGTAAATAAGACAAGTATAATCACTCACCGAATGCAACGGATGCGCAAACGTAAATCTGAAAAAAAAAAATCATTAAATGCCACGGGATGAGAGTTCATAAATTGCACGTGTAACTACTTCACCAAACGAATGCTGACAAACTAAATTCACAAATCTTTAATATTACTCATTAATGTTTTACATGTCCTTCCATATTCAGACCCATACTTTCAGTAATCACATGTAAAAATTCAATATTATCCAATAACCAAACGACTAAGTATCACGAATCTAATTAAGTCACTTAAAGTTTCTAATTAGATGAGTGCCGAGTTGTTTAAGATTCAGACAACCAATTAACTACGCAGCGAATTAACCACTCACGTTTATCAGCAGCTCAGTGTATGAAGTCCCGAGATGTCGGATGGTTAATGATTTGGAAAGGATAAGAAAGAAAGCGATCTGGGTGCAACTTTCAGACGGTATCCCAGAAGTTTTCTTGAGGGACACAAGGAAACCACGAAAAACATCCGTCATAATAATGCCCCGACAGGAACTCGAAACTGGCACATCACAGTAAAATTCAACAGCCTAACCACTGAGCAAATTTTCATTCATGTGCTGCATAAGGCAACAGAGGGCCATGCCAATGACTCTGTTTCCATAATTACAGAATTTCAAGTTAAAGCAGCCCTTTAAGTAAAATTCAAATATTTCTAAATTTTTGGATCGTTACAGAGCCTTGTTTATTAAAATATTTTCCAACAAAAATCAGTAAAGATTATGAAACATAATTTGTTGCTACAAAATTAAGTGATTCCAGGTATTTATTTATTGAATAAAATGTATTCTAAGTTATACAACATGCTTATGTTAGTCCAAAAACAGAACAATGCAAGAAGGAGTAACACGCACGAATTTCTTTTCATTTATCTATTTTACACTCAACAAAATAATCTTTCTTTCCAATTGTTCTCAGAAATATGAAACGCGGCGTTCGTTCCTTTCAAAGGTGACCCCTTCAACTACGTGCATATCTGAATTATTAACAATTACACTGTGTGCTCGTTACCAGTGTACTGTCTAACACTGCTTCGTGTGAGCTACAGATTGTTTACAGTGTCATTTAACGATGTTTTCTCAGAACGTCGAAAGACTTAAATGGTTATGAATAAATTATGGAAGAAAACGGAGATAATACTTATTAGACAAGACCTCTCTTTCTTTTAATTATACACATACAAGGAGAACACAAACGATGAAAATCAGTCTAAACACAACTTCATATGTGTGCAAACCAGCCTGATGATGGCGATATATAGCCGAAATATGTAGATGGTTTGCACACAGACAGAGTTGTGTTTAGACTGTAATTTTTCAACATTTCATTTCTCCTTACAAACGTACTAGGACAATGAACGTGAAAAATCTCAGAGCATTGAAGCACAAAAGGCGGCCTAGGTATAAGTGCAAAACAAGAACAGACAGAAACAGCAAATAGCAGGCAAGTTGATAACCCAACGACCTCCCCCCCCCCCCCCCCCCAACCCCTTTAAAAATACCAAAAAATTTTTCCCCCGCCCACATTTTTTTTTTTACATCAAAAACACCCAAAACACGTAAACATTTTATA
>Ga0136643_10015031_pt1 | contig 11637 bp, 7 predicted proteins | sample TergutLab28metaG_FD_96883 | JGI IMG/M metagenome (GOLD analysis project Ga0136643, IMG submission 96883) | Labiotermes labralis P1 segment gut microbial communities from Petit-Saut dam, French Guiana - Lab288 P1 (version 3) (version 3) | ecosystem: Host-associated > Arthropoda: Insects >...
TGATAGATTTTAAGGAAACTTGGATGAACATATACAACTCGAGGCCTCCTTCACTCTTTATTTTCAGTTTTTAATTTATTATCATCAATAATACTAACATGGCAGTGTGCAAAATTAAGACTGGAGTGCTATAGATCAGATGCAATGAAATTAGAAGGGTGGACTTTTAACAGCCTTTAAACTCCATCTTCAGTCTGTTTCCTTTCTCAAATTTATCTTCCAGAAGTCCCGCTTTTCTTGCAAAGTGTTGTGCTGTGCTTACTGGTCCCTTATTATAGTCTTGGTTTAATGAAATGAGATCCTAGGCATCAAAATCTTTAATTCACCCTACAAGCAGCATGCAATCAAATGGAAATGTGGAATGGATAGTGCAGCTAACTTCATTGTAGAGGTATTTCCTTGAAAAGATGATATTTATTCAGTTAGTCATTAAATTCCCTGCTTTTGTGGAACCAGAATGTTCATAACTGTGTTTACAAAAGCTTGCCATTTCACCTCATTCTGAGTAGTTTGAATCCAGCTGACATATTCACACTTTGTTTCATTTAGAGATCTACTTTCATATTCTCTGACCTGTCACTATATTTCCAAGCAGTCTCCTGTCTTGACATTTCATCACCAAAATTCTGTATGCATTTCTCATTTCACCCATGCAAGCTACATGCCCTCTTTGTTTCTCATTGTCCATTATGTAATCTCTGTAATGATATTAGATGAAGAACACAAACAGAAGACTGGATTAGTCAGGTTCAGGGCTGGGATCAGTACTGGGTGAATGCATTAATGTACCTATGGGTTCCATAAAACAAGCATTTATTGACCAGGTAAATGACTGTTAGTTTCTCAAGCAGAACCCTCCTCCACAAAGTTGATACACATTATGAAACTCCATTGATTTTCAGAGGTTATGTGAGTTCCAACTGACATAGATAGTACTGTACTTTATATTAATGCTGTTGCAGAAAAAGGGTGAGCATTGTGCTACCACTTCGGATCTACCTAAGATGACAACTTCACTCTCTAAACTGAAAAAGAAACTTGGTAATAACACTCAAAGCCCAGCTGAAACACAGACTAAACGAGCAAGGGTAACGTCATGTGACAAACTTGCTTCTCGTTCTGCTGATGTCTGTCATTCGAAACTTGGCCTGGTAACTTTTTTATTATTTTTTTGCCCAAAATGTTTAAAACTGCAGGCACAAGGTTGCCATGGCAACTAAATTTTGTATGGTGGTGCTTTATATGTGTGTGGATCCTCAATATGAAACATCTGTCATCACCATTCTAGTTCTTAGAATTGTGAGGTGTCTCTTAGATATTTAGAAAATTTATACACTCAAGGTATAAAATTATTCATATGTTTCATATCAGTAAATGCATTTCAGTGAAATTTAAATTTCATGGAATACAGTGAAGGAACGATGTTAAGCAAATAATTTAATATGGTTTATGCGAGTCCACTGTTAACTTTTACATACGAGTAGCTCTATGATTTATTTGTTTCAGGACAGGTACTAGTGTCATACTTCTGTGAACATAGTAATGAACATACTAAAGTGACAGCAGTCGAAACACAATGTGCATAATTCATAAAATTTTCCTTTGTGACCCAAAACATTTCACTCCTTTGTACCACACGGTGATGTAAACCATTAAGGTAACTGCATTAAAAAGTAATTATTCATCATAACACTAGCAATTGATATTGTTCTGCTATTAAAGTACTGTCACATTACTTACAGATATTCTTGAATGACAGATTTGAAACATCCTGAATTAGTATTAATTTACTAACTATGAAGTTATTGAAGGTTCAAGTCTTCAGGGATGTTACATCGTGTTTGTGAACCAGCCTGGGTCTTCACATTTTTAAAATTATTTGTGTAATTTTTATAATTAGGAAGACCTAAAGCTGTCCTTACTTGGCACAGGAATAATTTAGCATGTATGAACTTACGTTATGTCTTTGGATATTGTTGTGTATTAGTCCATATATCAAGAACCCAGTTTGTAGTCACCTAATGGTTTTGTCATTGGTGATCTAGTCCATTCTGTTTTGAGTTGCAAGCTATGTGTGGCAGGATATTGTTATATTGCCTATATTACATACAGTTGAACTTATTCTTTTCTTCACCTTTGTTGCATAGTTTCAACACATGTGACTAAAGGTACCGTTGCTTCTTTTATTTCAGCCAGTTCGGCGGAAGCTAATTGTGAGGAATGTTCATGTTCCTGTTAAACAGCCTTGACACAGTCTTCTGTTTCTTTCACAACCATTTTAGTTTGAATTCTAGCAGGTATGTTCTGCATGTTCACATATTGTTCTCTTATATTATGGTGGCCTCTCAATAGTGCCAAAGAAAGATGCCTGAACAGTTGGGAAGAGCAGATATCTTTCACTGCCTTTTTCCAGCTGATTATCAAAAGATTCATCTTGCTAGTGTATATACAAAAAATTTCCTTTAATCTGGCCACCGATAATCTGGAAATCCTGATAGTTCAGCATTTAGGGATTGTTCCTGGACCGGATGTGTGTGATTTGTGCCTGGAAGTCACCATCAGTAATTGATTCTGTGATTTTATCTTCTGTTGTCTTGACTTTCCTGAGTCCATCGAGCTATTTTAATGTCTTAAAAAGATCGTATGATGAGAAACCAATGTACTGCTGGGAAGAGGAAACACATAACTTTAATGATTCCAGCAACATTTGAAATAATTACGAGCCTTGAAAGTGGCAAAAGCTGAAGTGTGGTGTGGCTTCATACAACTTTGGATTATCAACTCTCTATGATATAAAGAAACAGAAGGACCAATTATGATTGTTGTCAAGTGGAAGTGTGAAGGGCCTTTTTAAGCGACAGACATTGAAACAGCCAAAAGTAGCAAAATTGGGCAAGGTATTTTAGTAGTGGTTTATAGCATTGTGCTCTGAACAAATCCCATGAATGAGCTTTTGAATTTGAAAAAGCTGAGTCTTTTTATAATGAAGTGGAAATAACTGACAGGGGCACATTCTCTGATGGCTGGCTACAATACTTAGGTACTGTCTAATAATCTAGAATGTTAGGTAGTCTGGTACCTGTTGGGTCCCATGGGTGCTGGATTAAAGGAATATTATGACACTACTCTTACCTTCCCTACCTGAAGTTGTGAGTACCATTACACAGTTAGCATTGATAAATCTGGGTACAGAGCTTGGTGTGTGTGCAGAGGTAGATGTAATTAATTGAGGTGGCAGTAAAGACGAACTTGTTAAAGATATATTTTTCATTAATGGCTGTGCTTGTTAATGGTATGTGGCATTGAAGTGTAGTTATAATTACACACAATTTACTGCTGTGGGAGTACTTAATGTACTAAGTGACAAATTCTCACCCATTTGCACATTTTGGCTTTCATGATTGAGTTCTCAAGCCAGTTACATTGCAAGTTCAAGTGGCGTCACAAAGAAGTATTTTCACAGTAAGATGTGGTGAGGCTTCCTACTGGAAATGCCAATTTTGTTGAGCCCAACTGCCAGTTACATGATTTTTTTTTTTATGCAGGCAATATATTGGTTTTTAGTAGTGTTATAAAATTGGTAGTACTGCCAGAAAGTACAGTGTCTACAATTAGGTCAAAATATAATTCCCAGGAGGCTTATTAGGTAGTAAACATACCACAATCCCAGTGTATGATTCCATAACCTGAACCAATGACTGCCTTTGCTACAGTGTTCTTATCAAACTTGCATCTTGGTTCTCACTTTTCATTTGGTCAAAAGACAGAAACTAGTTCCACCATAGTTGAAACAAAGTTTGTCATTTTTCAAGGACTGGAGTATATTTTCACAGGTGTGAAAATAATCTCTAATCTTAATGGAAATTTGAGAATTTATGTTCCCCAAGCCATCAAGTTGCACCAGCAGGTGTGATCTTGCAAGCTGGGAAACATTGATGCACTGAGGCTGCTTATATGAGGGGCACATACAAAGTTCCAGGACGATATATTTTGTGCTGTCTTTGATGGGAAAGAAATGGCAAAATATGTTACTCTGCATGCTGTCTGCATTTGACATCTAGTGGCTGGGGTACAGTTTTAGCATAGTTGGTTTTTTTATATCATTGTAGATGATAACATTGTGGTCAGATGTGCAGGAGGGCATACTGTGGCATGAAGTTACTCATGAATGGGAGAGTCACCAGTTTTGAAATTTATTGATCTGTGGTTTTTCTGTCAAAGTCAGGGTGTTACTAATGGTTTGCAAATTTCTAGGAAGGTCCAATGTCCAGACTTGATGCCAAAACTGATGTGCCATACACTACCAACACTGTTGTATGCTTCGCTTTGTTGAGGTCTGCATCTTGTAAAATTCAACTTTATGAGGTATCTGGTTGGAAAGTGCCTGCAAGCCCTCTTCTTTCTATTAGCTGCTATCAATTGCCGTATTTTTTGGGGTACTGAAGCAGACAGTTGGAAGCCAGAAGTGTGAGCAGGATGTCTGTCATTTCTTATGGAGGTTTTAATAATATTGTTTGTGCTGAATTTATGAACCTTGTACAGTGGTGAAAGAAATGTGAAACTGGGTGATTGGAGGCATAGAAATATCAAAGATTTTGCAACACATTCAGAAGGTACAAGTTATATTAATCTCTGGAATTTATTGGATAATCTTGTGTTTTACCTAGCAGATTAGTGTAGAAAGTTTGCCCTAAATTTGTGTTCAGGAGGTACATTAAAGTCTTGGCCAGGGTACTGGCTGTTATTACTAAAGCCGCGTTCCTGTGGCTGGTACAAGGGCTGTCTGCAAAGTATCTGTCCATTTTGAATATCTCGAGAACCTGTTGTGTGGCCATGATGTAACTTGGCAGCCAGTCAGAGGAGACCTTACTGTGCATCTGTGAACAGTCATTCTCCCATGGGTTTAGTCAGTTAGTGAGACACCGTTGACTGAGCTTGAGTATTGTGTAACAGTCACATTCACAATGACCGAGTGAGCAGATCATCTTCATCATGACAATGCACCTGCCCATTCTACAGCTCTCATGCAGGCATTTTTGGCAAAACATCGCATCACCCAGGTCTGTCAGCACCCCTACATCCCAGATTTGGCTCCCTGCGACTTCTGGTTTTTCGCTAAAATCGCCATTAAAAGTTAGGATATTTCTGAATGTGATGGTCACACAGTACACAAACTCAGTCAATGGTATAATCACTGCTGACTGACTAGCTTCACGGGAGAGTGACTGTTCACAGCTGCACAGTAAGGTCTCCTCTGACTGGCTGTCATGTTAGATCAAGACTACATGACCGGTTCTCAAGATATTCAAAAGGGACAGATACTTCCTGGACAGCCCTCATATATTTGACAAACATATGTCACTTGTGGATACTTGTCTTATTACAGGAATGTCGCACTTGTACAGATAATGGACACTTGTCCATTTCCCACCAGCTGCTGATAAATGTTACTTGAGTCAAGGATATCACCATTGTTTACTCTAGACTTGTTGCATTACCATAAATCATTTGTATCGGGTCCTTATCTGGCAAATATCATTCATCACTTTTTGTCAACTGTCTTAGCACACAGTACTTAGCAGTTTCACTGATCCACTTTAGACAGGATGTTATGCCAACAGACTCTTTGTGCAATACCAGGTTATTGGTGCATCATCAAATCCTGTGCATCATTTGTGATCATCTTTCTGTCTCATTCAATGTATATAGCCCCTGCCATTGAAATAATCTAATTTAATAATCTACAAATTGATCAGTGACTGCTAACAAATATTTCATTTTATTTTTCTCCTTACAGACCGTAATAAGCAGCAACTTGTCATGCATGAGACTAAAAGAGAAAGTAGCTTTTTTTATTTTTCATGTGGGTTCAGATGTATTAAGAGTAAATCTAGCGCCTTGTCATGGTATCTGAGAAATTAATTTGAATTGCGACTTACTGTACATACGTATTTACATGAATTTAACACAAAACCTTATCTCTAGATGTTGTTCAGCTAGATTAATATTTACTTCTGCAAGGAAATTAGAATGTGATGTGGTCTCTTCATCATGCCCATGCTAAATATTGTTTTTGTTTTAGCATTAAATTTAAATGAAGTAATTATAGCTTTACATCAATGACAAATGTGCACTTTTTGACATTTTATGTTCATTTGTAACTGCAGAAAGAATCCATTATTTGGAATATGAATGAATAACTCCTGCAATTACAATTTCACATACCATTTTTTTAAATTGATGTTTTATAGTTGGGTGGAAAAATTGTTATAGAAATGTCTGGCTGGATTTACATACAAGATAAAGTTTGTATGCAAATTATGCAGAAATGTATTAAAATATTTCATATCTACTTACTGGCAAGGTGTACTGTAATTCTGGGATCCCATAATATGCTCATCCACTCATTGCAGGTGTGTTAACAAGAAGCTTACAGATACAATTTTTGCGTCAGTTCTGTTATGGACAAATGTATTCTGGTAAATGGGTAGTGGATCTGTTACCATATATATGCAAATATAAATTAAGGCAAAAAAAAATTTGCATATATAAGGCACATCGAAGATTTTAAGTTAATTTTTCCTCAAGTACCCCTCAGATGACGAAACTGGTAAGGCAAGACTGAGCAGCTGCTACTGTGGGACCACAAATTTCCACTGTTTTATTCACATTGAATGTTTTGGAATAGAACATGGCAGATATGATATTTACAGTAGAAGTGAAGTATTGTATGATAATGATGAAGCTGCAAGATCCATGTTCTTACGGCACTGTTGCTGAGAATTCAGGTGTTCTGGGATGTGAGTAGTTCCTGAACATTTCCAATGTACACAGTGCCTTCATTTTCAGTGCTTGGACAGTCCAAGAATATTTCTTGGACTGCTTGTCCCCTGAATCTGAAGTTGCTGCATTCCTTTGACATGTTAAGAAGCACTTCATTAAATGACATGGTGTCACATCCCAAAAGACCTGAACCCTCAAGGATGAAGTTACATCTGTGCCTAAGCACCATACCACAGAGGCATACAACAGACATGGACATGCATCACCAAGAATTTTAGATTTTGGTACTGGATGGAGGTGACTGGTCAGCATGATATTTTGTTGCTGTACCTCTGTGGAAAAAAGTACTTGGAGGATGTAGTGGCAAAGATAGAAATCATGCCCTTGCTGGGACTCGGAAGTCTCTTGTCGATTCTGCTATCAGCCACTTTCCTGTATCATCACAACTCACACAGTGCTTTATTTTCCGTTAGTAAAAATTTGGTGCTCACTGCTATATCCCATCAATATTTTGAGTTTATTTATTTATTTATTTACAGTGTTATATTTTATTTTACTCTTATTTAATAAAGAAAGATAGACTTTTACAATCATGTCATATCTGCTACCACTGATTTTTTAAAGAAATGAAGGATTTTTGTGTAGCTCACCATCAACATCATGTCACTAGAACGTTTAATTTTCTAGGAATACGAACATGTTGGCAACGTGAACTTATGCTATTTTGAAAGGCTGTGGGTTGAGGAAGGCAGCTAGCAACTGCTGACTAATACAAGCCAGAATATTACAAAATGTTATGCAGGACCTTGGACCTTGTGGGTGGTTGTGAACACTACAAAGGGAATGTATGGATGACTGCGGAACTTTTCCAAGAAGTGGCTTATTAACCTTCAAGATCCCTAGCAGAATCTGAAGAGACTCCAGAAAACAGAAGGGAATCCTGATAATCCTGAACCGGGAGCTTTATACTCTAATTTACAGAGGACATCTTGCTCTGTTTTTAAGATCTTCAAAGCAATCCCTCAAACACGTCCACATTTATTTTTACTTAAGCATGACTACATGTTTTGGTCTGTGCAGACCATATCAAGCCACCATTACAAAACTTTCAAAATAAGGCAAAATATAGTGCAATTATAATTCACACTACAGGATCCTGTATATGTTACATTAGTTATTACAACATGAAATTATATAAAAATTGTCCAAGATTTGTAGTGTCAGCTTGCAGTTGTGAAGTGCAAGTCTTCAAGTTGTATATAGGATAATATGAAAAATATTAAGTATAAGTTATTAAAATACGATCAAACTTAAGTATATAAAAGAAGTAAAGTTGCACGTGTCGGCTACATGATGTAGAAGCAGGTGGTATCGTATGAAGTGTCACACTTGAATGGTAGATAGGCAGTGAAAAATGTAGATGTATAGTGATATATTGATATTATTTCACACGTCTGCCTCATCATGAGTTTTGTATATTGTAGTTAGATATTTTCAGGTTGGAGGTCTCAATGTATTGAGTGTATCAGAGGTATTTGCATGGTTTGGATACTCACAGATTGCTTTGAAGGCTGTATACTCTCCTTCCTAGTTGTTCAGCCATGTATAGGAGCATTAACAAAAATTATGTGTTAAAAACTTAGGTCAGTATAGGTATCATATGATGAGCCAACAAAGAGTCCCATGGATGCCAGATTGAAGGTATTCTATTGTACTTTTTTGAGGGTAGAGGCAGAGAACAGACTCAGGCAGAAGGATTGGAGCCTCACCCATAATGCCACATTCACTTTATTGGTATGCTGTCTAGAAAAATGTGGTTTCAGAGTTGAAACTTGTGGACAGACATAACCTGCCAGTATACGTTTACGAACATTTTGCAAAGAGTACTCACCACCTAGTGCCAAAGTTAAGAATGAGTGGAGTCATGCCACCACTCCCCATTCATGGCATGTATAAGGACAGATTACCTTTACCTGCCGAGTATATAATCATCATCAACTCTGTAGGGATAGTCTTTAAAGTCTTTTCATATAATTCCCAAGACAGCCTCGGTCCTCATCATTGTTTTGGTAACCCTGAATTTCACTGTCTCATAGGTAAGCAAGGAAAGTCAGTTGTTAAGATGGTGTCTATCAAAGATTTTGATTAACAAAACACAAACAATCCATTCAGAATCCTGTTTGTTATGTTTGCTTTTATTACTTATGTGTGTGGAACTTCATATACAAAATGAAAATTTTTTAGCTATGTGCAAATAGGCATTTAAATTTTTTTACGAATAAAGTACATGAAATGATGAATTAGTTTTCAGATGTTTTTACTCCCTCATCAGTGGTGATGTATGTTAGGAGATCAGTAAGCCCTGAAAACTCAGTTCTTCCTTGAGGTGGATCATTCTTAGGTATCCTTGGTAATAATGAACCAACTTTCATGCGGAATTCTTTCATCTGGGGAAGAAAAAAAACATTTGAGTATGTAATACATTATGCGACAGTGACACATGCTTATAGAGTCCAAAAATAAATAGTTGTAACAGGATCACATATTGTACATAGTATACTACAACGTATAGTTACATAGTGGTTACTTCGTTAAGTTACAACTGCTATGTTGAGCATGTTTGTTTAGTGGTCATGCTACAAATGGGTGTTGTACTTGTATATCAGGTTCGAAATACACCTGAGCTACCAAAATGCTTGCAAGGTTCTTAGTTTTTCTCAGTATCTAGGCAAATTCCAGACAGAGCCTTCACAAGTTACGTGTCCTTTTGCAATCCTAGCCTTTCACCATTCATGATCTTATTTACCATCTAACTTTTGCAATTGAAATGACAAAATCAAATAACCCAAGAAGCAATTAGTGCACCTGTGCTTTCCTTCTGCTGTCACAACCAAGTTTGTATCACAAAAGTTCCTAGCAACCAGGGCAGATTTGGTCCATATGAGGTTAATTTTTTATGTATACCTTTTTCATGTGTGGGGTTACAATGATTCAGTACTGTCTGGATTTCTAATTTACACTGTCTAGTATTTTCTTGGTATGTATAAATTTCTCACACTGAAACATTAAATATCAGTGTTACAGGGTTTGTATTCTCTGTCTGATTCTTGGAATGCAAGTAAGGCTGGTTGTGTGTGAAGCCTAAAGGCTTCTGATTGTGTGTGTTCCTTTCTCTGCATCTTATTGTTCATCTAGTCATTCCATATAATTGGGAATTTGTATAACATGTCATTATTGTTATTTTTTTAGACGTTTCTAGCGTCTGCCTGATGGGCTTAAAACCATACCACATGGGGAATAAGAATCATATTTGTTTTCCTATATAATTTTTATTGGTTGGTTTTTCATTCTTATCTCTTGCTTGATGGCATTTTACATTGCTGTGTATTTCAGTGATTATATGGCAGAGGTTGCATGTGTTGTAAGCACTTTTCATCACCCACCATTGTAGATTAGTACAGTGGAATATTCATTGCACTTTGTGATACTTCCTAAGATACCAAATTACCAACTATTTTCTCATTGTAGTACTTGCATTATTCACTCCTGACAATTTCCAGATAGAGTAGAAGAAAACAGTACATCCTGCAACAGCATATAGGGTACCCCAGCCCAGTGCTCTCATTGCAAGTGAAGCTCCTGTCTCGGTCATTTGTTGGGTAGTTGCTAAACCTTTGTTGAAGAATGCTGGATCCTTCTTTTTCACCGAAGCCACAGTGGTCCCAAAACCCACCAGTGCTGATATTCCCGCAACAGATGTAAGGAAAATACCGGCTGAAAAAAACATTCAAGCGACTGAGGTAGTTTGCAGGACTAACAGTTACAGACTTGGGAAGTTTAAAAGAATGTAACTGCTGAACACAATGTGGGAATGAGTGGTCTGTTCCTACCAGTGCTGAGATCAGATTCCATTTTTTCTCAGTCAATCAAAAGGTTGCAGTAACTATGAGTTTTTCTCACAGCAGTGTTGCTGAAGATTCAAATCTCCTGGGATGTTATGCCATATTGACTGGTAAACAGTTACTGGCATGTTGAAGGAACACAGTGCCTTCATCGTCAGTGTCCAGCTGTACAAGAAGATGGAGCTTCTGTAACACTGATAACTACTTAATAGTTGACACAGTGTAACATCACAAAAGGCTTGAATCTCAAGCCTAGTCAGACGAGATGAGTTTAAATGCAGATTTTCTTCTTAGTTGTGACACTTTGTCCCTAGAGTTGTGGTTCCTGATGTTTCAGGGGAATGTTGGGAATTGCTAACAGAGCAGTTCAGTGTCACATCCCAGAAGAAACCCTGCCCTGAGACATCAAGTACACTGCAGTTGAAACCTCATATCTGACATACTTACAAAATTGAAATGCACTGGTATGAGAAATGCTAGTCATGTTCATGTGATTGGAAAGTGGTGAATTTTGTCTTTTCCATGTCCCTTGTTACCCCTTGTCTGTCAGCATCTGTTCTCAGCATTGTTCATTTGTGCATTTCCAATGTAGCAATTGTAATACTTGGCTTAAAAGAAAACAATCTACCATTAACATACACTGTCATCAGTAATGGTGGCTTGCTGTATGACATGTGTGGCCCACTAAGGTGGATCAGAGTGGAAATGTTAATTCAAGGATACTTTGTAAAATAAGTGGCATATTCTAGTACATAATAGCAGATACATGGTCTAACCAAATGAATACAATATTGGTAGATGTATTCTGTAATTTGAGACTGGGCAATCCCACTACACATCAAAATTGATTTTAAAAGCATTCAACACCCCCCCCCCCCCAAATTCTATCTTTTCCATTCCTACACATTTCAATCTAAAAATTTAACCCAAGAACTACATATAATTAATTAAA
>Ga0136643_10015035_pt1 | contig 11632 bp, 7 predicted proteins | sample TergutLab28metaG_FD_96883 | JGI IMG/M metagenome (GOLD analysis project Ga0136643, IMG submission 96883) | Labiotermes labralis P1 segment gut microbial communities from Petit-Saut dam, French Guiana - Lab288 P1 (version 3) (version 3) | ecosystem: Host-associated > Arthropoda: Insects >...
AGAAAGCCCCGCGGTGACGTAACATGGCTGACTGCGCAAAGCGTCACGCAGGCACAGTGAACACTGCATTCCCCTCTCAAGGCCGCTAGCATTGTCACGTGACGTATCAGCTGTGCAGGTTGCTGTATTTGGAACCGCAAGAAGCCCCCACTTTTCTCTGGCCATTATTTCCGTAACCGTTCAACTTTGGATATAGGTGTTTTGGGTTATATCGATATACTTTACATGAGGAACACCCTCCCGAAGTCTGGCACATTCCTCCTGGGACACCCTGTATAAGGAATATTAGTGCTTAATGTATCAGTTTCAAATTACTTTCACTGCACTTAACACTAGGCTCATACCTTCATACAGAGTATGACTACAGTGCACATTTTCAAGCATAACAACTGCCCAACCTACAAAAACTGTGCTCCGGGTATCGATGTACCGCCTACGGCCTGGAATCTGCCATGTAACTTTGATTTAACACATTTACTGTGTTAACGTTTTATTCAAACTGCCACATTCCAACATAAAAAAAAATCTTGTAGTTAGATAAGCAAAAGATGGCGTTCATACATGTAACATTCAAAGTACAACTAAATTAAAAACTCAAAGTGGAGTTCATAAGGTTCTCTTTAATTAACAAAAAATATATCACTACAACTACCACAGAACTCAACAGAAGAAATTACAGCATGCATCTTATAGTCTAAAATACAGCCGACTACTCTTAAACACATAAATATTGTTTAAGGAAAATCACAGTAATGCTACGTTGGCCTAAGTGGTGCTGAAATTAACATGAAATCTGGTCAGCTAACTACAAAAGCTCTGAATAAATGTGTATACATATACTGGCAACACAAAACACGAATGACAGTAGTGTAATGGACAATTCCACCAAACACAGAAAAAATAAAAATAATACAGCAAATGTGTCAACAATTTATACATCCAGGTGTTGGTTCAAATGTCCAATTAACCACAAGTAAGACTAAAAAACACAAATATTAAACTGACTGAAAATAAATTGTATCTTGCTATGCACCAACACTGGAAAGGTGTTCCTTACAACTGTGCATAGAATGTTGCAACAAGCACTCACAGAGCTATGTTCAAACATGAATAAAATTTGTACACACTTGAGATCTCAATTCTAAAAATGTAGCCCTATAATATCATAGGAACAATGCTTACAATGTCATCAGTGCCGAATGGTTTCCATACAAACTACATTTAGTCACCACATACACCGAGTTTTCTGGACGTTACAGTGGCCCCGACTTCACAGGACAGGAAACCGACTCTTCAGAATAGCCTGCTTCGCAACGGAAAGTTCAGTGTAATACCAACCGAAGTTCAACGGTAACTTTTAATACTCCTGGAAACTGGCTCTAAGTAAATACAGTTTAAATGGAGTGGTTACTGTAAAATAAAGCCAAAGCTTGTACTCTCAACCAACCTGAAATTCTAATATTAAAATGACCAGTCCCAACGCCTCATCGATCATAGTAGAACAGAGGTACGAAACTCAATACACCACAGCTCTGCAGGCGCAAAGTCTCCTAGTAGCTGTGATCCATCACTGTCTTGTTTTCCCAAGTTTCTGTTGCTGTGAGGTATAAATCACAATTACTGGGCCTCACATACAATATCCATAAAAACATCGCATTGTGATATATAAACTAATATCCACATGCTTTTCTGGCCAGATAATTGGCTAGTCTTGGGTTACAAAAGCAGCACTCTTACTTTACTACAACCAAACATGCGACTTGAGTAGTAAATATAAAAAAAAACATACTCCAGACGTGCGTAATTGTGCAAATGATTGAACGAATGAACGATGATAGTCAAAATGAAGTCGTAATTAAAACCAGAATCAAATTAAACATAATCCCAGATTACGCAGGTATTCAATATGGATTTGTGGGAACGAGTGCGACTGTGGGTGCACGCGCGAGCGGGTGTATACTCATACATACATGACTAAATTAAGTGCGTTCACAGTCACGAAAAGCGCCTATTAGCTTCGTCTCGTCCGTCAGTCTGCACGTACCACGACGGCTCCCACTGGACTGATTTCCGTGAAATTTGATAATGGGACTTCCATGAAAATTGTTGAAAAAATCCAAATTTGGTTGGAATCGGGGAAAGATATCGGGGGCTTTACAGGACGACCTATATACGTTCTACCGTTGCGGGCGACATTAAATCGGCATAAAATCGGCCTCTTCGAGTAAAATACAATCTGGCTGTTAGGCCAGCTGAGAAGGAATAATATTACGAGAACGCGCCACGTTACGTTATATTTACATTGGACCCCTTGTTTGATTTGTAATTGGTGTACTCCAACGCAGACTGCCCACATTACATTAATACTTTCTGCCACCCTGTTCACAATCTTGTGCCTGCACTTTAAGAACGTACAGATTACAACACCCAGAACCAAATTTTCGCCCGTTCTTTCACATGGTGTGAAGCCTGTTAGTCATTCACTAGAAGAACATGGGCCGAGGACAGCTCCAACCAGAAAACTAGCAAAAATATGTGGACCTCACAGTAAGGAAGGACAGTAGGTTTGACAAGAGTTAATAATGAGCTGCTTCGTAATTCGTATTAATCACTACGTATCACTGTTAATGATCAATTGTGGCAGTCTGGATGAAATGGATGCATGAATTTAAAAAAAAACTTTAGTTGGAAAATATGCATGCAAGAGACCAGTTGGGAGACCACATATAAAACGCAGGATAATAATGAAGTACACTTTAAAGATTGAGTGTGTGCAGATGTGAACTAGACTCAACTGGCTTAGGTGACGATCCAGTGGTGAGCTCTGAGCACACTAATGAAACTTCGGATTTAACAGCAGGCAGGGAATCTGACCAGCTGAACAATTATCAGCTTCACATGCAGTCTACCAGCACTTCATCAACTACTGCTTACGCAGATTAAAATCCTTCATGTAGGCCTACAGGACATATTTATGCTACAGAATGTTACATTAGATGAAAACGTTCAACAGATATTGTACATTTGTGTGCCAAATATTTTGACTAACAACCTGTTAACAGAACCCGAAACGTCATCACTAATAAGAAAGCCAGCCACTGATCACAATCCTAAGCTTGTTCTGGCCACCTCCCACCCTCCCAAATAAAGGTTCATATTAATCTTTTAAGCACTACAACTAACGTGAATTCTGGCTATATTTAAAGGTTCAGTTCATACCGCGCAGGGAACACGCTCCGTCTCGATCATAAAAACCAACCAATTCATGATGTGCAAAGAAATCATCACTGTCTGCTCTGAGAGCCATATAAAAATACAAATGAATGATTTGGACACATTGTAGAGTTTTCTGATGATTTCGTGAAGTTGCGAAAAGAGCCTACGTCTGTTCGTCCGTACGTCCGTCCGTTCTTCCATGGAAAAACGTGGCTCCCCCCGGGCAGATTTTCGTCAAATTTTGGGAAGGATGGTGAGGGGTTCACAAACATTTGTCGAGAAAATTCAAGTCTGGTCCAAATCAGACAAAATAACACGCCCAAAACGCACCTCAATGTTACGTAACAAGCACACTTCCCATTTTGTTTAATGTTAAATCTGATGGTACATAAGTAACCTCTACGCCTGAAAAGTCTAATGTTGTACTCCCATCTCCTTCCTGGTCTTCTAAATAAATGTTTTACAAGCAATGTCTCCAGATAAATACATTTATATTCCTCCTCAATGTAACAACACGCCAAGCCCATCGTAGTACCTTACATTTCACTGTCCGAACGATACTAGTTGCCAGTGTACCACTCCAGGTTTCCAAAACAATGTATCACTAAATACCGGAACACTAACCAACAGTTGTACGGTTACGTAGTTTAAGCATAACACACTCGCATGTATGAAAAGCTTTCAGACTGCGACACTGCAAATGTGCATTGCTCCTAGATAAAACAGATTCAGCAATACTACAGAAATAACGAAAAACTTAAAGAATAAACAAAGCACAGATTTAAGAGCGCATGGTAGTCCCTGTTCAGCAAGCACATTTGAATTTATTTGCAGCAAGTCCTATTTACGAAAATTAATAATTTTATAGAACAGGGGATTCAATACTGTTAAATGAAAGTCCAAAGTGCCTACATTCTTGTGGTTCTAGGCTTATTCTGTTCACACAGATGGTTACACAGTCACACACCTATCAATACTGACCAGAAAGAGTAATGTACATTTATAAATTTCAATTGCATTAGGTAGTGTAAGCTGCCTGTTCTCCTGACAACAACAAAGGCAACATGACATAAACTGCATAGAGTAACACCTGATGCAACATTGTATAGTACCTTCATTAAGCCTGGTACATAAAAACTAATTGCAGCAACAATAAAATCACTTATGTTCACAAACGTACATCAGAAAACGCATAAAACAGCTACCTAATGCCACCAAAGAATATCAGTGTTCAAAAAGCAAATTTAAATATGTTTATCTTCGAAAGTTCGTTATCACAGGTCCAGCTGCAAAATCCCCGAACTTCCCCGCAACCACAAAAAGTCCCCATGGAGGTGCACGTTTCAAAAGTTGAAAGAACCAAATACCAGAATATCCCCCAAACGTACATCCTACCCCAAACGACCAAACCTTGAATGGAGAAGAAGAAAAAAAAAATAGAGAGCGCAAGAAAAAAAGACAAGGAAAAAAACTTTTTGGAATAAAGCATACTATTTGCGTCTTGAAATATGCGTAGAGTACAATACTACCACGTAGTGTGTTTTGGTAATTCCGGGATTCATTCAAAAGTAGTTATCACAAACCGAAGCCACTGCAGCAAGGACAAACCTCCAAACATATACATATAACAAACGTCTGCTAACAGATACATGTCCAAGTACTCCTTGCCTCGGTATCGCAAACAAGGCTAACCTCGTTCCTCGAATAAAGTTGTTTCCAGCGGAATGCATAAAACTATACTCCACTTTCTAATAAGTACAGTCTAGTGCAAGCTTATGTAGATTATTACTATATGTGAAGGCAACTAATTGTTCATGAAAATTATTGGCCTGCCATATGCTGACATTACTTTATACCGTGGAATTAAGGCGCAAATGCTACTGGTTTTGGTTATTTATATAAAATATTAAACCTGCTTATCCTATCTACTCTTCTGCGTGTAAATGAAGTTGATCCACTTCTTCCCCCAAACTTTTGGCACTTTGTTCACAAAAACCATGATCAAAGACATTGCATCCTTCCTTTCCATCACCAACCCACACGTTGTCACCACAATCACACTGTGCAGCGTCTTGTTTACAGGTGCCTGCCTGCGCATTCACACTACTTTCACCATTTTCCTGTTGTGTATTTTCCTTAACATTTACGGCACCCTCAGAGTAGACCTCTTCCACCGACGGGGACAGGAAAGTCCTTGGGCTACCCAAAACATTCCCATAACAAACACCTACATCACAACTGTTCTTTGTATCTCTGGTAGACACAACCGCTGTATCCGCTGGTGGTGACGATGAATAGAACTTGATTTCAATATCCCTGTGTCCGTTCGGTGACGTCACAATTTCTGTTGATACTTCCAAACTTTGCGACGTCATCAATGCCACGGGGCTAGGAGGAACTTCAGCTGGAGCGCTATGAACTTCGAGTCTGTTCAATTGCCGCGATTCTGGGACGTTCTCAACTTCACGTACTCTTCCGTGGCCAATTATGCCAAAACTTCGACGTGTCTCTTCATTGCCGCTGGTAGTATTTTCACTACAGAAAGAGGACGGCAGTGGCTCACTCCAACTCCGACGCAGAACAGAGAAGTGGTCATTTTCAGGATGAAACATTAGAGGTGACGGGGTAGACCGTGGATCTTTGTTGAAGAAGTCGAAACTTCGTACTTCGGTAGGCGGTGGGGTTAAGAAAAGTGGGCTGTTTGAGAATTGGAAAGACGTGCTCTTATCATCGACGGTGGGTGGAGGCGGTGTGAGGAAAGGTGAGTAACAATGCTGGTCCACGTCCCAGATCAGACCCGACGGGTCGCAGTACCGACAGTGACACAGTGTTGGAGGACACGGGTACGGGAACAACCCCCCGGAGTCCACATACAGTCCTCCATCATCGTCATCATCCTCAACGTCGTCGAAGTTATGGTGTAGCTTCGGTTCCTGGCTGTCATCTTCGGAGGTCTGCGAAACATGCTCGTCATCATCTTGAGTGTCATTTCCATTGCAGAGGGTTAACGTATTCCTGTTCTCGGCTTCCCATACCTTAATACTTCCTTTCGTGTCTACCTTGGCCAAATTCGGCCGATTTCCAATCCAACACCCGCTATCGTATAATTCATAGCATAAAGGGACGTAGGGCTTGAGGGTTACAATGCTAGGGGATTCTATGTCGGGATTCTTCAACTCCTTCGAGGAGGAAGGGCTGGAAGTGTCGGAAGTGGCTGTTAAAGGAGGGGGTTTACGGTCCTTCTTTCTTCGTTTGCGTGGTTTGATAATCCGTGGGAGGCTGTTTTCGGAGTGGCCAGAACTTTCATCGCTAGTCACGCTCAGACTGTCACTGCTTGGTGTGTTGCTATTATTCCCATTGGTACTGCTACCGGAGCCACCAGTATTATCACGGATATCCCTCACGCTATTACCTCTCCTGACACTCAGATCGCCACATCGAAACTGTCGGAGTGGAGGCCCTCTATTGTGAACGACGGTATTTTTACGGCCGCTGACAGTGTATCGTCCCGCCAGTATCAAAGGGGCGCCCTGAGTGTGGATTGCCAAACGAGACAACGGGGTTCGTGAATGTTGTGAAGTATTATCCCCATTCACAAGGCTGTTCTTGCCACTGTTTGGACTGGCCACGACTGCCGTAGCCTGCGAACCGGAAGAAGCACTTTTCGAGTTACCAGTTCTATTATTAACACTTCCATTAGAACAGGTCGAAGGCTTCCGGTTTCTTCTGGAGTTCGATGGTGCCATAGAGATGAGGGGTAAACCCGCCCAGCTCCCGCCGCCTCCGGTAGATGGTACAGGTGACCCATAGCCGGCACCTCCGAACTTCAGGCCCCCACATTCACAAAGGGGAAGCAAACTGCCGTGCGAAGAATAACGTCCAGTAGTAAGCTGAGCCCGGCAGGTACCGCCGGCTGTGCGATGACTAAACGCCCCTGCCTGTAGTTTACTGACTCGAGATCCCCCACAATCTGACACTTTTTTACCCCTATAGTTCACGTTACTGTGACTTCCGGAAATGTTATTTTTACCACCAATACTGGTCACTCTCACAGAAGAGGAAATGAGGCAGCTCCCAATGTAACGTTCCACTTCCAGATTGCCCTGAGAGGCAGGGCTCATTGTACACTACAGTTCGAATCTTAATCTCAACTATACTTCCGATTACACACAAAAAAGACAACCGAAATCCACGGCACAAAAGTTCAATGCGTATTTAACAGTCACATACTAAGACTTAAAAACTAAAACTATTTAATTGTACAAATCATGTGAATTCCATGCCACACACCTCGCCGACATTACTTCCATATACTTGTTCACCCCATACTTTCGCAAGCGGCTTAATGGCAACACTTCTCTTCCACTGGTAGTAAACCTCGGAACTTTAATACTGGCCGGTCTTCAAGAAATTCATACTACTGATGGGAGATACACGCAAATGAGCAAGGCCCATCTCCACCATCCAGCGAAGCATGTGCGATCTGTAATGTGCAGAGACCCTTTCTGTACGTCGCTAGATACAGTAGTCCGAACTCCGGCACGTCCACCAACCAAGTCGCTTTACTCAGTGTACTGCAGATGTTACAACGCTGCAGTTCACGTGCTGCTCGCACCACACTCCGTTCCGTCTATAGCACCACTACACCGTCACAGCGCGAGCTACACTGACACACAGTTCGTACGCATGCAACCAGCGATTGTGGCAGCAGTCAGACGAGCAGTCGCTACAATGGACGGCTCGCCAACTTTACGGGGGCCCTCTCCTCCATCTCCTATTCTTCCACTACTTCTTCCTTCGTTCACTCATTCCCCACGTCTCTCACGTCTGTACGACGCGAACTCGTTGCCGCTAACCCAAATCTGAATTCAGGTGAGACTACTGTAAACCGGCGCGGCCGACTGCGTGATGAGAGATTTCTTCCAACACTCAACTAATGAGAGTCGCCTCTAAACCGGATTTCATGCCGTGATACCAAAATGATTCAGTGACGCCCTTCTTGCACGAAGTACGTTATAAAGGCTACGTCACACTTTAACTTACCTCAATACCTACTTATTTTTTCGTATTCTTACCTGATTATTTTTACGAACATAATTCCCCTCTAGCAGGCAACAACATAAATCTAGTCTACACAGTAAACATTAAAAAGCGTAAGAACTGTCCCAGCTGGGTTCCCAATCCGGACCGGCTTCCTATATTCGACATCAATTCAAACGGCGAGCATACCACACACAAAATTCGTACAACACACATGATCACCATGCCTGTTAAACTGCGTGGGTGGATAATACGAATGCTTAAAATATCCTTTCCACTACATGCATAACCACAAGGCAACAAATGCATGACCACAACTGCAAAACGTATCTGTAGTTCACAGAGTATATATCATGCCTTTGGCATTATAGTAAATTTACCTTTTATTTCCTTCTTTATTTGCTTATTTACTTACCTATTCGGACGTGCTCAGGGGCTCACCCCGCCTCCTATTCAATGGGTATCGGAGACTCCTTCCTCGGAGGTAAAGGGACGAAGCCTAAAGCTGACCACTGACCTCCATTTAGTGTCGAGGTTAACAAAAGGGGGGAGGGGGGCATTACCGTCACTAACCGCTCTTTAAAAGGCGCGCATAGGCACAATTTTAACTTTACCTTCAACAAAAGTGTCACATTCCAGAGTCCAAAGATGACAAAACGGACTACTGGAAAGGACGTGGAAGGAACAAACAGAAGCTTAATTTGAAATATTAATATTACATTTTAGTGGGCCGGGTAGCTCAGTCGGTAAAATGACTGACTACGGGCTGGACGGTCCGGGATCGAATCCCAGTGGGGACGAGATTTTCCGCCCGTCCAGACCAGCCCTGGGGCCAACCCAGCCTCCTGTAAAATGGGTACCGGGTCTTTCCCGGGGGTAAAGTGCGGCCCTTCTAGTGCCGCGGTCATGGAAGAGTAGAGCTATACCTCTACCCGCCCTCTGGGCCACACCGGGCCTGTAACGGGATCACTTTACCTTTTTTTTTACTGCAAGAATAATCCGAAACACATAAACATAGCATGCGGCAAAATGTTTGGTTCTTAAATGTTAGTAAAGTTAAAGGTAAAGGTAAGCAATCCCTGGACAGGCCCTGAGGGTTCCAGGAGGTCCAGGCTCCCAGATTTCCAGACAGTCGGCACATGCAAAGTGGTAAGGGCGTCAGCCCTATGCGCCGGCCGCCTTTACACCCCCCCCCCCCAGAAAGTAATCTTGGTACTCATTTCTGTTAAGGGCTGGGTCGACTTCCGGGTAATAGTGCGGTCGCAAAGATTAAGCCAATGAAAAATTCCAGAGACACCACCGGGAGTCCGGCTTGTAGCGCAGTGCCTCAACCAAATGCGCCACCAAGTGCCCCCCGTTATGACAGGTGGTACACGTAACTGTAACTGATGTTTGAAGGGGTTTCGTTTCACATATATTATTACCATCGCTACCGCTCAAGACGTAAGTGCAACAGTCCCACATCAAGTGGTCTGTCGCTTCTGTCCTACCTTTTTGTCTTTTAAACTTCACAAATCTTGAAGACAAGTAACTCACTTCCGAGGTATGATGCTGTACAGGATGGAAGAAACTTAGCAAGGTTTCGTTGGAACTTATCTCTATCTTCTGGGAAGAAAATTTAACATAATATTCGGCGTCTGGTAATTTGTGCAACTGGTGATTCGAAGAGAACATGTTTCAGAAGCAGATCCGGTTATAAAAACGACTCACTGTGCGTTAGGTGGCTGCCTGAATTACAGACAGGGCTACTAAATAAAGCAATGCCATAGCATGACAGAATCCGTTGTCTCTCTATAACGATGTTTTCTTACAGAAACCAGTCTAGAAGGAGGTCCAATCTTACATAATGTACCGCTGATGCCTCAAAATCTTAAGCACGACTACAGATTATGAATTACGTTTCAGTTAGTATCCACTTCAGGTAAGAGGCATCGAGAAGGCATAACGAGACACGAAAGTATACGATCACGTTAGGCTCAAACAATTCAGTGTGTCTACTGGTGTCTTTCACTATAGCTAAAATAAAGTTACTGGCGAAAGGTGGCAAAACTACGACGGAAATTTCACCAGCAGGCTAAATGACAATGGGGTTTGCCCGCATATTATTATTAAAAAAACCTGCATGTTATCACCCCTTGTCTGCCTACATGGGTGCCATATCCAGTACATATCTGAGATCAAAGTATGACTTCATACATTCAGCCGAATGTTAAAACAGTATGAAAGGAAGCAGAAGAAGAGTGACTATTCAGGTTGTTCTTAGACGCGTTCGAAAAACTGCGAAAAGCGATTATTAGCTTCGTCATGACTGTCTGTCCGTCCGCATGGAACAACTCGGTTCTCACTGGACGGATTTTCACGGAATTGGATATTTCAGTAATTTTGCAAAATCTGTCGAAACATTTCTAGTCTTATTAAAACGTGCAAAGAATAAAGGGTGCTTTACATGAAGACAAATATACATTTATGATCACATCTCGCTCAGTTCTTTTTAGAACGAGAAATGTTTCAGACAAAAGTTGTAAAAAAAAAGTCAAAACACATATTTCACGTCCAGTAAGTTGTTTTTAATAAAATCGTACCGTTTATGAGATAATGTGGAAAATACTGTACAGCCGGACAGACCATATGTCGCGTGCCCACTGCATGCTGATACTGAAGACTACAAACACACTCAGAATATGTAATCCGTACTGCTTGTCCGCTGCGACAGCGGTTGCACGAATGCGCCTCAATGTTACGTTATATGTACAATAACTGTCTTTTCAAACATAACATTAGCACCAGTGGGAGACCCGACGGCGTAGTGTGGGGTTCGGGGTTCGACTTACGGCAGAGAAAAATTTCTTTATTCTTCTTCAAAATATCCACAATGGTTCTGCTGCCCATCCATTCTCCTATGTTATGGGTACCTGGGCTTCTGTCCCTGGTGGTAAAGCGGCCGTAAGCGTAAACCTGTCCACTCACCACCATCCGGAGCAGAGGTTAATAATGGATGAAGCTATACATATCTTCCCCCTGTAAGCCTTTACGGAGGGCATAGTCATAATTTTATCAAATTCCCAGTTAAGTTCCTTAGATAATGAAAAACGCATTAAACTGACCGTAAGTGGTCAGTAACCACAGATATCATTCATACCGGTAATGCTGTAACCCCGGATGAAGTAAATAAGAAAGCCTACGCGCTGGGCTATGTGCCGCAGTCCACGACCAGGTAACTTGCCACAAATACGCTTTAAACAAAGCTAAGAACATACGCATTGTGGCATTTACCATTTACAGACTAAGAGAGTGAGAGAAGAAACGAAACCGGGAGGGGGGGGGGGGGACAAGGAAAAAGCACAAAAGCAAATTTAGGACAGGCCGTTGGGGGTGG
>Ga0136643_10015037_pt1 | contig 11632 bp, 6 predicted proteins | sample TergutLab28metaG_FD_96883 | JGI IMG/M metagenome (GOLD analysis project Ga0136643, IMG submission 96883) | Labiotermes labralis P1 segment gut microbial communities from Petit-Saut dam, French Guiana - Lab288 P1 (version 3) (version 3) | ecosystem: Host-associated > Arthropoda: Insects >...
TAGCACTGCAATTTAAAGACCATTTATGGTCTCCTAGGATGATATATATATATATATATATATATATACATATATATATATATATATATATATGTAGTGTGTGTTTATATTCCCATATTTGTGAGGTATAAAGGTATAAAGCAGAAGACTAACATGCCAGTGCAATATGCCTTTTAAAATACAAGTCTATCCAACCAGATTTCTCTCAGAAAACAAGTGTGAAGAGTACAGTACAACATTAAAAGTTTTCCCTGTGTTAAAAAGGTGTATCATGGGTAGATTGTGTGTAGAAACAACTTCACACCTGTCACACCTACAATGACACACACAACTGTCACCTATACCTAAGCATGTGCCATTTGGTCTGTAGTCTGTCACTGTACTGGCTTAAATGTAACAGCTCAGCAGTGTAAAAACATATAATTACTAGCAAATGGTTCTGTTATTTAAATGGCAAGCAGTCTTCAGTTAAGTGTTCAAAGTTATGAAAGCTACAGAATTCCATGTAAGTGCAATATAAATAAAATCAGATGCTATACCCATTGCATGTTTTATCCAATTATCTTCAAGGCCATAGTGTTTTTGTTTTTAACTGCAGACATTTCTACAGCTGTCCAGTTGTCTTTACACTGAGGCTTGAAAGTAACAGTTAATTCCCTAGGGCATGTTACTAGCCTGCTACTAGGCAGTCCAGTGGTGGACTTGCCACCTTTTAGCCTCTGGACAGGCATGTTCTGCAACATTTCCTCTGCGGATGACAGAACAGTTATAACTCTGTGACTTGGTCACCAGATCCTCATTACTTACGGCACGTTGTACCATAGGTGAGGATAGGGTTTGGGTAGGAGAGTTACTGAATACACTTCACTATCGAAACAGGTCATATAGGTCTAACTCATGATGGATGGATGATGATGATGATGATGATTTATACAGCCCCTGCAGCTGTAAGGCATATGTAAATGAACTATGAAAGAAACCCTTTACTATGAGGTAAAAATCAGACTTCACTCTACAGTAGGTTCTTCCATTCCTGAATTTTGTTAAGTACCTTACAAGGCTTCTCCTTTCAACAAAGCACATTTCATTTACTACAAGATTACTTTCCATACCATCATATTCAGGGAAGTAGTCCACCAGATGAGAGTACATGATCTTCTCTTCTAGGAGATCCTTCTTGTTAAGAAAAAGAATGACAGATGAATGCTGGAACCACGGATATGTGATAATTGTTTTGAATAAGGCCTTACTTTCCTCCATTCGATTCTGTGAAAAAAAATCAATAAAGATGTGATTACAATCCGGACATTGATCATCTTCTCAAGCTTAAAAAACCTGCACTATTTCAAGGGCTAGATCTGCCTTTGTCTTCAGGTGGAACTTATCTGGTGAGCCCATCAAACAGAGCTTGCCTCAGTCACTAATATGACAGTTTCATGAACAGCTGCAACAGAAATTCCCTTTAAAGCATGATGAAAAGGAGAGAATGTTGTTCAAGCATTAATCCAGTGGTATCCCGGAACTTCATCTTGCAAAATTAAGGAATAATTCTTGGCAAAATCACTACTACTATGCACTCACCTTAGCTGCTGTCAGATTTCAGTTCACCGAGAATTTTAATTCACTGTCAAGTCATACACAATAAAGTAAGTTCATAATTTATTCACTAAAACATCAAGACAATCATCGCTGAATTTTAGGACTGTCCCAAGGGTCTGTCTGATAACCTCTGTAAAAGCCACAATCTCAAGAGCACCTTGTTCAAAAATATATTTAAGCATTGCATCCAGTTTAGCCAGCTCATTTTTCACACTCACTGAGCAGCAGCTTCACACAGGTAGACTGTAGAACAAGTTGCAACAGTGGCTGGAGAGACAAGTATCAGATTATGTGGTTAAATGGGTTGAACACAGATATTTTTTAAAATTACCCCACACATACCTCTACACTCAGGCTATTTCAGCTGATGGCAGACAAAGCAGTGCTGACCACTATTCCAGTTCACCATGAGTTGGGGGACTCCACTTGTTTCAGTTCAATGCACTACAGTTATTATGATATCAGCATCTAACCACTCACCGTATTTATAACCAGTCACCACATTTAAAGTGTTAGAAATGGCTCCCTGCAGCTCACAGACACACATCATAACTAAGAAAGTTCATTACGGGTCCTACAGGTGAAACTGAAAACACCACATTGTGAATGCTTTCCTTAAGACTGACTTCAATGCAAGAATTATCACCATACAATGTAAAATTCACACAGGTTCAGAACAGGCAAACAAATCCACAATTCCCTGCTTATCAGTTTGTCATCAAAAACACTTTGGAACCACAGCATCCAGTTGCTTGCAATGTGAGCTGTTGTACAATGTGGTGAAAAAAGGCACACATTCTCTCACAACTGGACAGGTGTTAAAAATGGTGTCAGAATGTGTGGCATGTATCAATGAAAATTTATGGTTTGGGGGAGGGGATAGGGGGGTGTTGGGGGGAAGGGGAAGAGCCCTGCAACATTCAAACAACACCACACAAATCCCAACAAGCACTCCACAGAGTCTGTGTATGTCCAATGAGATGAAACCAAGCTATGTCACAACAGTGAATGAGTGTAGTATCCATTTCCCCAGCCCACTTACCCTGAAGGTACCACCCTCAGAATTCACATTTGCCTCAAAGTTTGTGGAAAACTGACAAACTCTCTCACAAGTAGTCTTCAAACAAGGTGGTATCTGGATTGGCATTTAACACGAGTAGCCCAATGGTAAGTGACCAGTAACTGTGGGTATTGATTAGTGGCACTGGACATATCCTTCCAATATTAGTTTGACATTCTGGTGTGCTGCGCATAAGCACACATTACTGGTTCAATTTGCTGCAGCCCCATGCAGTTATGATGATGTAGTGTAGCAATCTCTGAAATCCTACCTCCAATGTGGAATGAGTTTAACCTTTTAAACACCTCCATTCGCACACATGAACAATAATAAAAAACCCTAGAAATTCATTTTATACATGCAGATAACAAGAACATTTACTGCATTTAATACATGATGCATAATCTGCATTTTATTTTCCATAAAATGCCACTGCATAATTTTATCTTTTTCTGTTCAAACAATACAACCATTTTTCAGACAATGTGCACTAAAATTAAAAACTCACCCTGGTAGGATAAAGCTTAAACTGAGTGTGCATTGCCTTTACAATACTAAGAACTAGTCTCTTTCATAAGTTAATGGTTCCACTGCGCAAGAAATTCATGAAGTCCTCCTTACCTTGGTATCACTTGGCTGACCTCATCACTACAGTAAAGTTCTTTGACTGCTCTTACAACAGCTGGAGTAAAGTTCTTCTAGTTTGGGATAGGTAAAGATAAAATACTCTAAAACCTTTGAAGACTTCAGCTTCCAGTGTTCAGGATGTGACACTGTGTTGCCTGGTAAGCGGTTCCCAACATTTCAAATGAATGTGTCCCTTCATCTTCAAGGGTTCAAGGTCCTACCCAGCAATATATGGAAACACCCCCCAAGACCAGATTCAACAATATACCCTGTTCTTATACAAGTTTGCTGGCTTATGAATCATGCAGACAGAAGCTGGAAATTCATTCTACACATTCCTGATGGGCAGAACTGTAACAATTGTGGCCTCGCTTCCTTCTTTTGTGTTGTTCAGAAGCTTTTCATTGCAATGATTGAAAACTCCTAAATCATAATTTGTTTATAGAATGTGAAAGATTATCTTACACTGTTACCAGTTTTGTTATCAGATACTTTGTCTCTCTCAGTCTTTTCAGAGTAACCAGTGACTTGCAAACATACAGCAGGCCGTCAATGAGTTGACTAAAAAGCTGCGTCTCTTGCACAAACGTGTCATCAGTATTTTGCCCCAGAACTTCTCAGACAAAGGGGTTATCACTCTTTATTGTACTTAACTGCATATAACTGTATTAAAATGAAAAATTTTTCCCTAATTTGTCACTTCAAAAGTGGGGAGTCACCCCATAATCACACACAAAATTAAACACATTCTGTACAGACATGTTCCTGAAAACTGAAGAATGTGAGTGGATGGCAGTCTTACTAGCAAGTTCCTCTTATGTTAATGCAAATATGGTACTTTTTATGTCACTTGTGATACATTTTGACCTTGCACATCTGGTGAGGACAAGCACCAATCATTAATAGTAAAAAAATCCTCAAAATTTTCCCAAATGTGCTGCATCCCACTTTTTTCAAAGATTAGAACATGCAAACAAATTTGTCATCTTTTGATACCAACTTCAGCAAGTCAGCACACTGATCAAAGCATGCACATGAGCACACATCTAATTACTTAAAAGAACTGTAGGCACTTGTATAAACAAAAACTCAGTATATGTTACTGTCACAAAGGCTGAAGAAGCAACACTGCAATAAGAAAACGGAAATACATGCCAATTCAAAAATATATAGACTTAACAGCATGTTTCCAAGCCTTCAAGCTGTATGAGTAACCTCACAATACTGCATATTCTAGTTTATAACTGCTGACCACGAAGTGGTTGCAGCTATGATGCTAGCACATTAAGTATAGATGTACCAAAAATACCTGATGGGTTTTGAAATTTTAAAAGAAACGTGCCCCTACACAGCACTTCTATACTGACTGTCATCATGTACAGTGATGTTTGGAGTTAGGTGAGACTGAACGCTGGTTAGTCCAACACCTCAATACAGCAGAGGAAACGTGTACCAAAATAGTCTGTTGCAGCAATACAGCATGGTTTTGGACAGAAGTTTCAAAAAGAAGCTGATACGAGACACCATAGTGAAGTTCACGCAGGTCAGCTTGGTGAAAAGCTCTCCCACTTTGCTCACACAATAGCAGCATTTGCTGAATTCTCCACGATGATTTGCATTATCATCCATACAAAATCCAACTTGCTCAGGACCTTCATGAACAAGACAGGGTGAGCAGACTTCACTTTTGTGATAAACTCTTGAACTTTGTAAATGACAATCACGACAAAGTGATTGCATTAGTGATGTCACACAAGACTTGCTTACTCATGTCTGGTTATGTTAATACAGATGTCACTTTTAGACTCCAAACAACTAACATGAACTTCAACAAATTTTTCCACACCGTGAAAAAGGTGTGCAATTTCATCTCATGGCATTATTGGTCCCTATTTCTTTGAAACTGTGGTGGGGCATACAGTGACTGTCAATGCAGAGCAGCATAAAGTCACGCCAGAACCATTATTGCAAAGTATGTTACATCTTTTGTCAGCTTGATTTGCTGTGTTTCCAACAGGACAGTGCAAAGTGCCCACACAGCACTGACTTCCATGCAAATCTCCATGACATTTCCAGGCAGATTCATTTTTCATTTTGGAGACATCATCTGGCCCATCCACACCTGATCTTGCAGTAAGACTACTTCCTTCAGGATTATGAAAAAAGCAAAATATACAAAACATGCCCTGCCAATACAGATAACCTAAAACAGCGAATTAAGGAGTGCATTCAAGGGACTCCTCAGGAAATGCTAGAATGTGTTACGACAGCCTTTCCTTCATGACTGCAGGGTTGTACTGAAGACATGGTGGTCACCTACAAAGTGTCACATTCAAATAATTATGGTTCAGAGATATTCTCTAGGACACGGAACGTACCTGCTCATGTCAATAAATTTCTCCCATTTTGCCTTAAAACTTTATTTCATTTTTAAGACCATCAAGTGTTTTTGGCACACCTATACATGAAATAATAAATATACTTCTTGAATATGAACTGTCTGCATTTTTAGCAATTACATGCCAAATGTCAATTTCGGTGACCCCAAAATGACGATCTATATTAAACTTCAACGGAAGCAGAATTTCTTTGGGTCTCAAATGTACCCATTAGCTCCATTAAGGCCACAGACATATTTCTAGTAACTGCATTATGCTAAAAACAAGTCAATTCCACCCCCCAACCCCCAATTTTGAATGCCCATTACACACAAATTACAAGGAGTAGCCAGCCATAATTTGGCAATTTTACTTGGAACCGCAAGGTACATAGTTCACCAAAATCCACTGAAATTTGAAGGTACCAGGTTAAAAACTGCATTTCTGTACATCGACTTTATAAGGAAGTTTACACTCATTATACACAGTACCCAAACGCAGCATTTGTACTCATATTTTCTGGTAAAATAAGATAGGGGGAAAAAAAGCTTATATTCATAATAGTAACATACCTCATTTTCGGATTCAAAGAGGATCTGATCATATTCGCTTAAAGCGACTAAAAAGATTATGGAGGTGACATTTTCAAAACAATGGATCCATTTCCGTCTTTCTGAACGCTGCCCTCCTACATCCACCATCCTGAAATTACAATATGAACACATGGAATATATAACAAATGTCTAAATTCTCCAGGAACATTCCAATGGTCCAACATTTAATTTATATTTTAGGTGCTTGAAAAAAATAGCAAAATTATACTATACAAGTACAGGAATTACAAATGCCGAAGTCACCTTTTAATTTATAACTTCATGAAGCAAAACATATCTATCCAGCACTATATTAATATCCAAGCACACAACACTATTCAACAAAAATCACCATTAAACTACATTATTATAAAACAGAAAGAAAGGATGATGTGTTATATTCAGAACTGATGATGAATTAATGATCAAGTACAATTCCAGAAATATATTCTAAATAATGTAATTCTTTCATAAAATATGGATTCTAATTTTCCAACAACAAAACAATATTATTAAAATAATGACTATGAAGAAACATTATCTGCAGAGGAACAAATAACCCTTGTATTAAGAATTAATTTCTTACAACACATAGTCACCAATCACCTTTAATAATCCTCACACAAAAAATTTAATAAAGAAGCTACAGAAAAAATTGTATAATGCCACAATAAAGAAAATCCAATCACTTTTCACACATTTTTATGAAATACAATATGTTATTCATAATAAAAGCCACTGTCTCATACAGATCAATTAAGAACAATTTTCTATAAACAGAACTTTGGATAACTATCTTGCATCAAAATACATTGTTATCTCTACAATTTTACAACTGCTTAAATGCATTAAAATATGACAGAAAATTGTGGCATTATACTCACACACAGTATGTGTAACAACATTTAACTCCCAATCAGTACAACTTGGTGCACATAATTAGAACACACAAAGCTTTACAAAGCTGCAAGATACGACAAAATCACAACTGATAGCATAATTTAAAAAAAAATAAATGAAACAAATCAACACACTGAAATTAATGATTAATTTACTACCAAATGCAAACATTTCTACTTGCTGATACATTCACACTCAACGAATAATGCTGGTCACAAAAATAAGTCCGATGCTACACACACATCCAGAACCAACCACTTGAATGACTACACTTACTTAACATCCTGTAAATACAAACACATACATGAAGTGTCAGTGTCCACAGTACTTTTGTATTACTATAAACACAACTTGTCCACACATCTGAAGTCAAAGTACTTAAAAGATCATCTGAAGTATATAGCCATCAGCAGCCAGAATCAATAAAAAATAAATCTGCTGCAAGTACTTCAGAACTTCACTTAAATTACAATGTTATAAAATAATTTTCCTTCCTTAGCTAAATAAGCTGCAACTTACAAAATTTCACTGATTCTCACACATAACCTTGCTTTTCCTCTATATCATTTCCTTTCTTTCGAGAAATATCCATTTTTAACTGCTCATTACAATTGCAACTTTGTGAATGGGAACATTTCATTAAGTGAAGTCCTTTTTATTGTAGTGGTACATTTCAATTTGTGTTTACAACCCTGCACATCACAGTGTCATCATCAGGGTAACAGAGGTTTCTAACCTTAAGGGGGTATGGTAATAGTGCTTAATGTAAGTGTTGGTAGCATGTATGAGGAACATTTTCAATCTTTAGGTTTCCACCAGTTATTTACACACTGTGTTTCAACATATAACAACAGTGTGTAACAGTCATATGTTTTGCTACTATCTAAATCAGGGACATCCCATTGTGTTGAAGTAGAATTATTCAGGCATTTAAAGGCAGTCACACACATTATACATTACACATTCCATAAATACAGATACATATTTCAGTTTCAGTGTCCTATGCCATCTTCACATTGCGATGACATATATACATAGAGCAAATTCATGTTAAGTCACTGAATCCTCTAAAAAAAAACTGTAAACAACAGGATACCAAACATATGCTGAATTATAGACCAAATGGATGAAGATGACTTGGAAGACATTTGAAGAGACTATTAAAGAAGGCCAAACATGTCTATCAAGGCCTAATTCATGACAGATGATTACTGTTATTATTACTACTACTACTACTACTACTGTAAGAGAGAGACCTTAAACCCCATTTCTATGATTTTATGACACATAAAATACCTCTATGTACAAGTCACACTGCAGCCTGAGGCTGGCTTGGTATAATCAAGTGAAATATGTGGCTGTATATATTGAAAAAGCTAGGAGGAGGCATAAGGACTGACCTTAGATAGAACTCAACAGAAAAGCTTCATGAAGGCCTTATGTTCCACACAGGAATAAAAGGACAGAATGATGATGAAGACATATGGAAACAACTGACTGTCAATAAAGAGGTGTATATGACTGCCTCTTAGTAATATAATGTCCTCGTACCTTTGTGGTCAGTTCAGTATTAGGTCTGAAATGATCACAGCAATGTTCACGATAAAGGCAGCTTGTGAACCACATTTTGGATGCAAAATCAACTGTTATGACAACAAACAGGCTTCTCATGTTTGTTGTTCAACATCTGCTGGTGTGCCGTGAATCTCACAGTGCAGCTTAATGACAAGTGATATGCTACATACCTGTTATTTGGAGGGAAACGACAGTAACTCTGCTACTTCTGTGACAGTTTACTAGAAATAGGCACTCTAAATACCCTATCTTCAACCATCTGTCCAACCAATGACACAGGAATTATCCATACTTGACACCACAATCATGGCACCAAAACGATAATGCAGAGATGATGGACAAATTTTTGCAGACAAAATGCATTGTGGCAGAGAATATGAAATACATTACATTTATTACCAACTAATTGCACTAGTACAATTAGTTGGTAATAAATATAATTTTGTATATCTACTGCATGGAAAACGTATAATACCCGGTTTTCAAAAATGAAATACCAAACTCAGAAAATACCGACTTAATGACCCAGCCTGAATTAAAGGTCCTCTTACAAGACTCAAATGTATCTAAAAATCAAGCAGAAAACCTTTGTTCCAAATTACACAGGTACAGCTAGAAAAACACTTGCTCTTGTGTAGATGCAGAAAGAACTTTTGAAATATTCTTCCATGAATCTACCTTACTGCAAGTGTGAATGAACAGATGAACTGCACTACAGAATGAACAAAAGTCTGATGACTGGCAACCATTCAAAGATTCTTTAAAATTAAGCCTGAATGTTGCCACTCTTCACACTGGCAACATTTTACTATTAATCCTGATGGACAAGTCATGCACGTAAGAGGAAGCATAAGAAAATATGAAACCTCTGCTTGATAGCATACACCATGAACACCACGGGCAAATTTGTGATTTCAGCCTCAATGCTCCTGTACTCAATATGCCACGACAGAATGGCCTAATCATAAGCAGCTTATTTCAGAGAAGAGGTAAAAGGGGTGGGGAAATAAACCACTTGTAGATCCACAGAAAATTGTTCTACCTCCATGTAACATCAGTGAGTGACGACTTTTGTGAAGGTCAGAATGGAGGTTTTTGACATCAGCAAGACAATGCCAGTTTCCAGGATCACTGATGCAAAAATAGAAGACACAGTCTTTGTCAGTTCCTGAATAGAGAAGCTTAAAAATTACAGCAAATTCCAATGCAGCACTAAACAAATGGAGAAGACCGCACAGGAAGTAATCAAATATGCTGCTGACAGGTGAGTGGCGCAGTACAGTGTGTCACTGAAAATGTACAACCTAATTCTCTTAACAATTTCTTTCCACAAAACTTGGAGACATCAGCAACAAACACTGTGAAACGTTTCACCAGGACATTTCTACAATGGACAAACATTACCTAAGCAAATGGAATGCTGGCACCTTAAAAAAGAACTTCCACACACATAAAACAAGCAATGAAGAGGAAAAAAGCTCTGAATGTGTAATAATGTAAGCAGGCATATATTTCCCACTTGCATTACATAGTGTTATACTAAATCAGTGAAAACAGCTTGTTACAGGTAAAGTTTTTCCTTTCATATGTTAAGTATTGCCCTGAATAACAGCAAAGAAATATGTACATATTATGTATCAGCTATGTAACATGGTAAACAGCAGGCAATGTACATACAAACATGACATTGAAGCATGTACATGTAACCACTGGTGCCATGGAAGAGCAATATATATTACGTGTTCTGAGTGTGTGCATGAGTTTGTACCCTTAGTTATATAGCATGCCACAGATACACTGGATTCTGTCTTCCTCTACCATATTTTTCCACATTAAAACTCATTAAGGGCACAATTTTCAGAAAAAGGGGTGCTGAACATGAAATGTGTGTTTTGATTTTAACTATAGTTTTTTTCTGAAATATTCTCATTCTAAGAAGAACTGAGCAAAATATTATCATAAATGAACATAAGCTTTCATGCGAAGTACCCATTATTTATGTCAGATTTTAATGAAACCGCAATTTTCTTGACAGTTCAGAAAAATTCTCCAGTATCAAATTTCATGAAACTCCTTCCAGTGAGAACTGAGTTGTTTGATGTAAACTGACAGACACGCAGAAATGATGAAGCTAATAATCATTTTGTGAAATTTTGTGAGCACACCTAATGAAAATGACAATTTATAATACTTCAATGATATTTGCCTATTTCTCAAAAACCCTATGTGCTGCACACTTTTCTGTTGCCTAGCTTAAATAAATCAATGGATCAAAATCTGTTAAGAACACCAAGTATCACTCAGGTGGTGAGAATCACAATTTGCTGTTCTGTGTAATTAACAGCATTTCAAGTATGGTGCAATATACTGCTAACACAATGAATTCTGTGACAGGTTCAGTGGCCAATAATCAAATCTGACAAACCTTCTATTCAAAGAAAATAAAGAGTATACATTTTTATTAGTTCACTCTTGCATTTGTGGACAAAAGAAGTTAATACTAACTGACAGTAGTTTGTCACTAAGAGTGTTTTACTATCTAAAATTTAGTGATGTCAGAAAAGGGAAGAGCAGCCAGTACCACGACCTGAATGATCTTGACAGGAGTTATTATGGCTCACTCAGAATCATTACAACTCTTAGCCAATAGTCCCTTTCAACTCAACATAAAAAATACTAAACTGAAGCTTCTGAGGCAAATTTGTTACTTTACTGTGATAACAGCAAAACTCCTCTAATCTGACCTCCTATTATCGAAAAATCCCGATAATCCAGCACTTGGGGAAAGCTGTCTCAACACAGGAAATTTTGGTCCCCCCCCCCCCAAAAAAACCCTAGAGAAAATTTTTTCCGACAAAAAACTTTTTTTTTTTTCCAAAAAAAAAACCCTCAAAAATAAA
>Ga0136643_10015039_pt1 | contig 11632 bp, 5 predicted proteins | sample TergutLab28metaG_FD_96883 | JGI IMG/M metagenome (GOLD analysis project Ga0136643, IMG submission 96883) | Labiotermes labralis P1 segment gut microbial communities from Petit-Saut dam, French Guiana - Lab288 P1 (version 3) (version 3) | ecosystem: Host-associated > Arthropoda: Insects >...
CAGAAGTAATGAGGGACTGTATTATTGTGTTTATCAAGAGTATGTGTAGTTGGTTTCGTTAATGAACGATCTGTACAATAATAAAAGTTCTGAGAGTTATTAATTCAGAGGTTATTCTATGAAAATATTGTAAATGCATGACTTCTATATGAAGTCAGAAGATTAATGTGAATGTCGGGTGGTACTAATTCGGAATACGAATATTCAGAATATTCTAGGCTGTGACCTCGGTAAATCAACTAAAAGGGTCAGTCATGGTATTCGAAGAGTTTATTCTGCGTCAAGAAGGCAAGCCGCGACGGAGAGATCTTCCCCCCCTCCCTTCCTTCCTTTCTTCCTTCCTTCCTTCCTTCCTTCCTTCTTCCTTCCTTCCTTCCTTCCTTACTTACTCACTTCTTGGCTCTTTGGCTCTCTGACAGCCTTGGTCTCCTTACTTACAGACGCCCATTCTTCCCTGTCGAGTACCTTCTGTCGTCATTTCTTAATCTTCATCTCTCTTCTCTACATCTTCCAACTATCTCAATCTACGTCTTCCACTTTTTCTTCTTCGTTCCGGTTTACTCTCAAATATTGTCTTAACTGTCCTTCCCAGACCCAGTCTTGCTACATGTCCAATCCATTCCAATCTCTTCTTCTTAAAAGCAGCTACTATGTCTAGATGTGTACATAGCTCCCTCAGTTCCTGATTGTTACTTATTCTCCATATTCCTTGCTGTCACATCGGTCTATATACCCATAATAATTTCCTCTCCCATGTACCCAGTATTTCTTATCCATCTCAGTCATAGCCATTGTTTAACTCCCAGCTGGTTTCACCCTCGTTTTATATATCTTAATTTTAACTGCTGTACTCATATATGTCTCAGGCTACAAAAAATTTATTATCCTCAGCATTCCTTGAATTTATTTCATCACTTATCAAATTTTTTGAATTTATCAAAGTACGTAATGTCTACAATTCTGAACCCCGTAAAATATTTGTCTGTGAGGAAGAGATCATGAACCTGTAAAAACATAAAGTTAAATATAATTTATTTCTTCTAGCTTGCGACAGTAACATTTTAAAATGTGTCAAAATTTTATATTAGAATGTGTGATGTTTATTTGCTGTACTCAAGAATGATGAGTATTTAATTGAACTTAGGTTTAATGTATTAAAGTTGCGTTTTAAGTGAACACTGTAATAACTGTAACCATGTAATAACAGGCATACCTCGCAGAACGTCTCCCAGGTTAATTTCTTCCCGACAGAACGCCTCTTGGTTTTTATTATCCTACTTCACAGAGCGTACGTATCTCTCAATACGCCGTTCGGCCGCTGGTTGTATAGGAACAATTTATAGTAACATTACGAAAACTAACTACATTTTTAAAGCAACAATGTGAATGCAAACTGTACGTGTTGCTTTGTGCAACTCAGCTGTTTGTTAATAACCATACTAATTGTTTGGTGATCAGAAAGTGTTGTTTTAAGCATTTTACACACTAACATGAAATGTTTGTTACTTATATATAGTCGTTTTACTGTGTTTTGTTAAGGTTTGAGATAGTGATTGAGAGTTTTGTGTTGATGTTTAACGCATTATAATTTTTTACATATAAAATAATGGGAAATAGACTTCCGATCAGAGTTTTAGAACAGAACGTCTGGCTTTCAAAAATGGATTGCTGACGTTAAGCAAGAGACAGCTGTAGTTTTTCCGTTATGAATGTTCTCTGCAGCTGGTACAATGCAGTAAAGTGAACAATTAGACCTAAGGTGTCGTATGTCGGTTGTCTGAGATGACTGAAAATATGATCCGACACCTTTCGCCAAATCCCTAGACACCAGAAAGCCTTTCCCAGCGGGATGAACAAAATAAGCAATTATGGGCAGTGACCCTTGGGCCCACGTCACGGAGCCTTCAGTCCACTTCGTAGGAAGCTTTAGTTTGTCTTGAATCAGAATGCTGTACAGTGTACGAAACCCAGCACAACCGGTTTGGTTAATAACACAAAACTCTAAATTCTGTACTTGATATAATTCTTTATTACCCCTTCAATAAATTTGCTTGGGGTTGGTTAGTGATTGATTTGTAGCCTGAAATTTACGTGGATTCTAGGGTTATGTTTGATTATCGATTCTTAAAACCAGCGATACAGCCTACAAAACGTCGCTGTCAAGTGCTCGGCACTCCTGGCCCGGAAACAGGGTGTTCTGAGTGGCGTTTCCCAGTTACTTTCTAGTCCGTCAAGGACAACTTCGGCACGGTAATTCCAATTAGACCGCTTCGACTTTCTTATAGTCTCTTCTAATCGATTATTTACAAATTATCCCATACTTCGAATCTATATAACCTAAGATATTAAAAGCGTCAATAAATGAATCATAACAGTACATATAAACAAGCCCACAATAACAAATTCAATCTTTAGCTGATAATTTAACAGGAGAGTAAGACACTTTCGCTTGTGGCATTCCTTCCACTGTATGTGAGGTGGTTACTCTGCCGCGACTCTCTTCTTGACATGAGCGCTGCTCCCGTTATAAGTGTTATACTGCAATGACCTCCTTGTCATCACAGCCCTTGAGAAAACAGGGTACAACCCTAAAGGGCAGGAAAGGCTAATTGTGCACTTTCAGAAACAAAGGTGATAAAATTTTAAAGTCAATTTTTAACGCTGCAAAGCGCTTTGGTACCTACACTTACAATAACATGCGTGCATTAATATCTAAATGGTATATTTTATTGCGTAGTATGTGTATGACATTATTATGAGAATAAACAGATATGTTCACTACTATTAATGGATAGATATTTATCTAGGAGATCTGTGTTGTTAGCTGTATGGTAGCGACTATTAGTTTGCTCGTATTTAGAAGGAATTCATGATTTGATGTGAGATGTGCGGCGTTGCATATCATTCCCTAATGCTGTAACGCTTAAAATACCATAATTCACCGATATTAATGCTTTTATTTACCGCAGTTTCATGTCGCATTATCATATATACAACTCTTACGTTGTATACTTCCTGGGGCTGCAAAGTTGACGCTGTTTTACGCACATCTGATTTACCCGACGGACACGCTTCTTTCCTGCAGTGCAAAGTGCCGGATGATCTCCCTCAAGGGATACATAACAAAGTGGACAATTGGCAAAGATTCGACCACGTAGTAAGGGAGAGTTGCTAAAATAATATTAGCGATTTGATTACTGATGGACAAATGAAGAGAAATGAGCGTCATTCTGCCACTGGAGAGGATTATGCCGCAACGTGATTCAGTAAAATTTTTTGTGTGGTGATTTTCCACAAGGAAACAGTAATTCAGAATCAATATTTTAACCGTCAAATACAATTCATGTTACAATACATGTGACACACACGAACTCCTGCGTGTTTCGGCACCTACGTGCCATCTTCATGAAGTTATTACAACAAAGATGTACCAACCACCTTTCCAACACATGTTCTGTTCTTTCTTGTAAGCTTACTAAAAAAGCATAATTTTCATAAAAGTACATTATGTAGTTAAAACATATAAAATTGATAGTAAAGACAGTTTACAGTATTCTGTTGTGTTTATAATACATTAATTATAAGCCGCCCCAGCTGTCAGTTCTTAATTGCTTTCCTCTGTATGGGTGATGTAAGGAAACATCGGTTTTGATTCCACGTGATCTAACACGATCTCGTCCAGACATGCCGTGCGACGTGTTTTACCCTTTTGTGTAGTGTAATTCAGAAGATGGTCTTAAATGGATAGAATTATATAAATGTTTGAGAGTTTGGAAAAACGGGAGTAAATTTAAATTACATTGACGTTAATTATAATATACTATATTACGTGTATACATAAATTATAGTCTTATGTTTGTGCCGATGTTTCGACGGAAACCTGCTGCTTTCTTCATCGCAATAGATTTATTCACAAAACGTAAATTATGTACACAGTGAAATACGATATAGTTCCACTGTTTGTTCACCGCAGTTGATGTCGGTATTTGAGTAAAAGATAGGCAAACTGGTTGGGTCATATCTTGCGTAGGAACTGTCTTTCGGAACGCGTTATCCAAGGAAAGCTAGAAGGGGATGGGAAGACGATAAAGAAGACCTAAACAGCTACAGGATGACCTTAAGGGAAAAAGAAGGTACTAGAATTTGAAAGATAACGCTCAAGATCGTGCTGTCTGGAGAACTCGCTTTGCAACAGACTACGGACATGTTCGAAGACAGAATACGTAAACGTGATGATATAGATGAGGCGGTATATTGAATTTTGTTTTGTATCGCGAGAGTGTGAATTAAGGAATTTCTGTTTACAGTCTTCTGTGGGCACGAAGTAAGGGTGGCGCTATATCGGGGTTTGACTGTGGAGGCAGCAGCTTCTTCTGAGACTGCAGTACAAATTTACTGGGCTGAGCAGCTTCGCATCCCTGAAAAGAGTCATCCTTATTATTGTGGGAGGAATATTCCTGAGTCAGATGACGTAACAGTAGTGTGAAGGTTATTGTACAGGGTGTTCATTCTATCACGCAACTTTAGCTTCACAGTCCCCGCACGCTGTATGCGCGAGATGAAACTAGCAACTACGCACCGAACAGCTCAAAAAATCAATGGTGGAGGAGATGTTAGACCCTCGAAACCAAATATCCCGATCGCCATCTTTCTTTCAGTGCGTTATAACGCGAGTGCAATGTGGTGCTTTAACCATTAAATACGCGTCCTGCTTTTGAGCAGTTGTACAGTAAAGTTTTGATATCAAATTGTGTGTGTTATCCCAAGGAATGTCGTGGGTAAACAGATATGGGAATAGTTGTTCTTGCCAAGCCATGAATGCACTAGATGTGTGAGTTGTCGGTCATCTTTACGCTCCACCCGTTTTACCGCCGAGGAAAGAACTGCCAGTACCCATTGAATAGGAGTTGCGTACGTCTCAGCAGGTCTGGAGGTTTTGAAGAACACAATTTCTTGACGCTGCCGCAATTCGAACCCCGGACCGCCCAGCTCATAGCCAAGTCACTACACCGACTATGTGCTGTACTGAGTACTGTATTGCTTACAGTTACACTGTAATGGGATTTACTTTTAAAATTAAAATATTTTATGATGCGCATTTTCGTATACACCACTTTTCAAATTCATATTGTGTTGAAGTTAAAACTAAAATGATGCGCAGGGTGTGACACGTGTCACACGTGAGAAAGAGTCTAAGTGGTAATTGAACGTAATTAAGGAAACTGTTCTTAAGTCCTGCTCCACTAGAGCTGACCTGGTGAAGTCAGTCCGATAACCGACGCCTGCGTTATGCAGCACTATATTAAAAACTGCACGTTAGGAGAACACAGACAGTTTAAAGTAAAGGATTTTAAAACTGTGACGCTGCCGACATGTCTGTAACAGCGAGGCGGCCTAGACTAGCTGAGCGCTTAAGTCGGGCTTAAGCAGCAGCGTCATAAAATGGACGCATCGTAGTTAATGGGGAAATCTGGTGGAAAGAGGCCGCTCGAAAGGCAGAGACTAATATCGAATGGTCGTTTAAATTATGTCTGATACTAATTTATTGGCTCAGTATATGTTTACAACCAGTAATTTGATCCAAAGTTCTCTCTGATTTCAGATCCGTACCAAATGTTCGGCCCCACCAGCAGTCGACTGGCCAGTTCAGGTGAGTGTAACGTAGTCGGTCTGTGACACCGCGTAGGTAAGAAAGTTTAATGCTTCCTGGGATGCTACTTTGGCTTAACTGCACTTGTTGTGAAGACACTATAATTTAAAAGGGCGCAGCTATTAACGTTAGCGCTGAAGATTTTAATTTTAATGCTGCTACTAGCTAGATTTTGACTAAATATAGACTGCTTGGAATCTGACAAACTGCTTTGCTACACAACTTAGTAGAATACAAAGTAGGCGTATTTATATTTTAGTTAACTTATTTAATACTTTGGGGAAATTAATTAGTAGTTAAATGTGTGTTAATTATGTTAGTAGAATTTAATAATTAAATTAAAAATATTTAATATTAAAGTAAAAAATATACAAACAACTATAATTTACACAATTGCAATTTAACAAATAAAATGTTAGAATTTAGTAGTTAACTTAAATATTTCTTTTGCTTTTTTTATAGCTTAATGTACGCCGGAAATTTAAAATACATTTCTAAATAATAACTAATAATAATGACTGTATTACAACTGTCTCGTGACGTTACTTGGGAGGATTCGTTGGATTTTAGTTTTACTCGCGACAGTTTTCGGGCCGGAAGCATTTTATAATAGGAATTTGGACTGGTTTTACACAGACCAGCGGGCGTAGATTTGACATTTTTAAAATTTAATTGACTTACTATTATTTGTTAGCACCTCGGCTTATTGAAACACTTTCCGTAGCTCTTACAAGCTAACACTTATTTTGTGGTTTAGCTATTTTAGTACGGGGGCTGGCTGAGAGCTGCTCGTTTATGTGCCACGCCTCCTTTTTTAGGTTGGGGCTGCGTTCTGCTTCACCCTTGGGAAACACTGTGAGTGCTACGTGTCCTGTCAACGAAACGCTATTTACATGGGGCACCTTGTCGATGTTGGTAAATAACATTTTACCGCATTCGAAGTTTATTTTGTCACCTAACCGAATCATAAAATCGGTGCCTAGTAGACCAGCTGCTTTAGTGGGGAGCGAGCATATTAAGGAGTTCGTAAACTTACTTTTGTTTAGCAGGAAAGTAACAAACTGCTCTCCTCTGATATTTAGGACGTCTCCAGTTACTCCATAGGATTTTAGTGTGGTAACTTGTACATTACTTTTTGATATGCCGGGCTGCATAATCGATATGTTGGAGCCTGTTTTTAAAATTAGACTCCTCGACATACTTTTTATTTCTTCTAATATAGTGGGTGTGCCGTGCTCCAACAGTATGAGAAACGTAAGTTTTTTGACAGCGTTTTTAGGGGCTTTGAGGAGAAAGGAGCTGCCTTTCTTTACACCTCTCTCGCGTCTTTTTACTCATGGTTTTTTTCACTCCCTTCTTGTTCTGAGTGTGGACTTTTCGCCCGAAGAGCGTGAACGTCTGAACGTTTACTCGGGTTCCTTTTTCTAGGCGAATTAGGGGAGTTAGCCTCCCGATTTAGCCGCGTTGGACACTCTTTCGCGAAGTGTCTAATTCTTTCACACTCATATCATATAAGTGCAGGTTTGGTCTGCGCGTTTCTACTTCCCGTTGTAGAACTGTTTGGCTACGTCACTAAGCCGGAGGATTGCGATTTCCAGTTTATCTGCTTTTTGCCATAAACCCATACGACCGGAACTTTTGATACTAGAGAGAAATTCTTTTAGGGGAATCCCCGTTTCTGATTCTGACCATTTCGGAATTAAAGAAATTAAGGACAGGTCCTTGTGAATCGTTGGTTTCCCTACGGAAATTGGTTCCTTTAAACGCTGTAATTCCGCCTTAGTTTCTGCCAACTCAGTTCGCAGTTGCGCTTCGGCCATGATGGAAAAAGCTGTGTCAATACACTAAACAAATACTTAAATTTTGAATTTTGCAATTTTGAATTCTCTTAAACAATGTTCCAGTAATAACTTATAGTTTTAGTTCTGTAAAATATTGTGCAATTCGCTGAGCGTGGTAAATAGTTATCCCACCGCTGCCACCAATTTGTAATGCCTCCCGAGATGGTACTATGGCCTAACTGCACCTGCCTAATGAAGACACTATAATTTAAAGGGGTGCAGCTATTAACGTCAGCGCCGAAGTTTTTAATTTTAATGCTGCCACGAGCTAGATTCCGGCCAAATTTAGACTGCCTGGAATTTGACAAACTGCTCTGTCACACAACCCAGTAGAATACAAAGTACGCTTATTTATATTTTTCAGTTAACTTATCTAATACATTAGGGACATTAATTAGTAGTTAGCTGTGCGTTAATTATGTTAGTAGAATTTAATAATTAACTTAAAAATATTTAATGTTAAAGTAAAAATAAAAATATACACACAACTATAATTTACACAATTAAAATGTAACAAATAAAACGTTTGAATTTAGTAGTTAACTTAAATAATCCTTTTGCCTTCCTTTATATAGCCTAATGTACGCCGGAAATTTAAAATAAATTTTTAAATATTTTTTTTAAATAGTTGTTTGCTGAAATTGCTTAACTCGCGTAAATTAATTCAAAACAGTTTTCTAACACGTCTAACACAGCTTACCTTGGATACTTAGCAGCATTCTGTGCCTCGTGCGCATAATTTAATTTTTTTTAGCGTAGAAGTTAGAACAATACTTTACGTTCATCAAACACGTAAGTGTAACTAAAATTTCCACGAGAATGAGGGCGTTTGCCTGGTTGCAGTGGACTATATAGAGTAGGGCCGCTGACACATCTAAAGATGTGCGTATTCTTTAGTGCATTACACTGTTTGCCACGGGGAAGTTTACTGAAAGTTCATAGACTCCGCTACTTTACGGCAAAAGGAAATCAATGTCTGAGTTGCACATATTTGTAAGTGCAGTGCACTGCTCTTGTCAGCATTCGAAACCTTGTCGCTTCTGTGCGCGACTGATTTTTAACTTAAATTTGTAAGTACGTTGTTCATTTATTACAAAAGTAATCCCATTACAGGCCTGGTCAGACCCTGAGGTTACCAGGAAGCTGAGGCTCCCAGATATCAAGACAGTCGGCACATGAAGGTGATAAGGTTGTCAACCCTACGCACCGGCCGCCTTTACCCCCAGGAAATATTCCTGGTGCTCTTTTATGTTAGAGGCTGAGTCAATCCCAAGGCCACAGTGCGGCCGGAAGGATTATGTCAATGAAAATTTTCAATGACACCATCGGGAATCGAACCTGCAACCTTCCGGTTTGTAGCTCAGTGTCTCAACCAACTGCGCCACCGCGTACCCTGACACCGCGCAAACTGGAAGATTTGTGCAGACCTTTTATAGGAACCTACTGCCTCCGTCATCAGCATTACAATGACAGTTAAATATTTCGGGATATACGCATATACCAGAAAGTACGAACGTTTCACTCCCTTATAATCTCAAATCTTAGTGTTCTGATCAAAAATTAATCTTCTTCTGTGGAATAGACATCAAAAATTCTGTACCAAGAACAGAATTTTGGCAATAGCGTTTTCCCTTTAGAGGAATTTTTCATTTATTTGCTGTTTGTGACTGCTTCCATGTTTTGTTAACATGTAAAAAATTCAGTTGGACTGCCGGTAAAATGCAGTGTATTCGGCAATTGATATGTAATATTCGAGGTCTCCGGTGTGGTGACGATTGATAATTTTACGATCTGACGGTTGTCTTACTTCCCTGAGCCCTGAATATAGATGTAGAATATTTATCTGAAGCTTAGTTCTGCTCACCTACCTACACTGTGTAATAAAACAGAGGGCACCGTTTGCAGTTAGAGGCTCTATTGTCCTCCGAACCCTGATCTTGCTTACCTGAGCACCCACAAGACAGCAGCATGCAAATAGAGGCAGTATGCTTTTCTGAAATTTTTATCTGTCATAACCAAGAAGATCGCAATATGAAGACAAACACAGTGAGCTCCTTTGAAATTTGGTCTTTTCTACCTTACTACACTCTGGCATAACCAGGAATTTCGCAGCGTGAGGAAAGAGGCAGTATGCTCCTCCAAAATTTGGTCTTTTCTACCTTACTACTACTACTACTACTACTACTACTACTACTACTACTACTCTCATTTGAAGGAGGAAGCTCTAGATCGCACTATGTGGAGAGCTCGCTTTGGAAGAGGCTTTGTACCTGTCGTAAGACAGACTACTAAATGAAATGAATGACCTTAGTACACTCTGGCATAATCAGGAATATCGCAACGTGAAGATGGAGACATTATGCTCCCCTGATATTTGTTCTTTTCTAACTTGCTCCTGTCTGTCATACCTAATAATAATAAAGCATGAAGACAGAGGCAGTATGCTCCTTCGAAGTTTGTTATTTTCCTCCTTACTACACTTTCTCCTAGCACAGAAGATAGCAGAATGAAGCGAGAAATTCCTTGTCAAACTGAGCGCCGACCAGCTTCTGACAAAAGATTCTGCTGCATATAAGTTAGACTCTTAATTCACTTACTTTATTTAAGTTAGTCGCCTTTTTAAGTACATGAATGTAGTCATGAAACAGACTGGCTGCCGTTGCTACTGGGATTGGAATGTCGACAGCGTAACCGCGTTATTTCGCCCTGCCTTAATTGCGTCACTTAGGCAATGGGTTCCGGCCTTAGGCATTCCTGTGGACAAAGCGGTTGGAGTATGAATCGTGTGAAGCTGTACGTCTTCGTGGTATATGACGGTAGGCTTTCAGGTAGTTGACGTGATCACAAATTACCACCATAGGCGGCTTTGACTCCCTCTCACGCGGTTGGTATCACGTAATTAAGTAGTGAGAGATAATGCGTAATCTAGACATGGGAACACTTGCCCTGTGAATGTTAACCCTTGGGGACATATCAGTCCCTTGCAAACAAATTTTATGCTCTCTGATTCGGCCACGCGTGTTCACGTGTCCCGAGGGGGTTGAATTGCCCTTAATTAACTATAAACCACCTCTGGTAAATTACTTTGTCGTGTGCCACGTGGGAAGTACTCCCCTTGCCACCGTCCGTTTTTTTCTCATTAGCAACTGTTCGAATAAAGGATTTATGACAAATTTCCGTCTTTTTATGTTACGAAAAAATTAGTTTTACTCACATAACTGTGAAAGATTTGTTTATCCTACACACCTCGCTTTGTGTGACTAATGGTAGGTTTGCGTTTCAAGGGCTTAGCCCATCGGTCTTGCAGTGTCTGATTAGCTCTGCAAGAGAACCGATGTGGTAGTGACTGTGTCTAAATATAATATGTATTTCTTCGCTCAGTATAGTAGGTTTTCCTGATAACCAGAAAACTCTTTTGACCCTAAGGCCACTGCTATTTCTAAGACAAAGTTCGATTTAGAAATTTGTTAATGAGCTGAATACTTACGTCCCTCTTGTCTTGTTGTGACTCAGTTACTGGTGTCAGTACCTGAGACATAATTCTTCATAATTTTTGGTGACAGAGCTAAGAAACTTTGTCCCCGGAGTTCATCCAACCCTCCTTCTGAGTTCTCTACTGAACTAATATATCGATCAAGGTGGATGAGACGATAAAGTTTCTGACCTGTAATGTGGAGTTACCAGGTTCATATCTCGGCAGGGATCCGACTATCCGACCAGAGAAAGTAAAATGTTTCAAAATAGTCCACGACCGATTCTTTCTACATCTTTTCCAGTTCGTTAGTCGCTAGTATCCAACCATTTGTATAGTCACTTCTCTTGGCGGCGGCGTTAAACAAGCCATTATTTAATATATCAAGCAATATATGAACACCAGCATGGTGGGTTTGTGATAAAACCGCCAGAAAATTTGTATAACGATGGATGTTTCAAGAGTCTGTAATGTTTATTGGAGGCTATTTCTTAAAGGAAAAGAAAATAAATTGTCGCTTGCGAGACATACTTCAGTGCGCATTATGATGTTTAGGTCTGTGTAACATATTATGTAACATCGTCACGGGTATGAACGGTGTATATTCGATCTCGATCGAATAGAGACAAACGTAGAATGTGTTCTGTCCTTTTCGCTGAGTAGTCTAGG
>Ga0136643_10015040_pt1 | contig 11631 bp, 6 predicted proteins | sample TergutLab28metaG_FD_96883 | JGI IMG/M metagenome (GOLD analysis project Ga0136643, IMG submission 96883) | Labiotermes labralis P1 segment gut microbial communities from Petit-Saut dam, French Guiana - Lab288 P1 (version 3) (version 3) | ecosystem: Host-associated > Arthropoda: Insects >...
GTCCCTCCTAGGTCCAAATATTCTCCTCAACACCATGTTCTCAAACACCCTCAGCTTCCTTTCCTCCCGCAATGTCAGCGACCAAGCTTCACACCCACACAAAACAACAGGCAAAATTATAGTACTATATATCTTGATCTTTAAATTTTTGGATAGCAACCTGGAAGACAAAAGGTTACCAAGATTTTTTATAATTTTTAGGCAAAGCATCCTCGTGGTGTTTTTTTCCGTTAATTAAATAAGGAAATAAAAAACCAACCACACACATATCCAAAAATGTAAGAACCATAATTATATACACGTCACCCATTTTTAATACAGTAATATTCTTCCCATATCGCTATGAAACATTTATTGTTAACAGATCGCGTTGTAAATTCATCAGGATGTTACACTCATGCTACCGAAAAGCTAGATCAAACAACCTACATTAAAACAGCTCCATTTATTTTATCTATATCATAATTTATAAATTTTAAAAATTTTACATCTTTTATGTATTCGTACTTTTTTTTACATTTTCGTAATTTAATACTATCTTATTGATAATTTATAAATTAATGTAAACGAGATCTCGCGTGCTCTACGGCATTGCTATATATATATATATATATATATATATATACTATTTTGTGTTAATCTTGAAGATAAATCTTAAGAGCCGAAACATGTAGCTGCAAGTTGTAAATTCAAAAATTTAATAAAATTTGCTTTAGACTATGAATTATTACCTTATTTAATGAACCAAGGTCTTGTTTTATGCCTTTTTGCTTTAACGTCCCTTACCAGTTTACACCACTTCTTGTTTACAACCTGTCATTTTCCTTTTAACGTTCTTTGGCTGGTTTAATTTCTTTTATTCAAGTTTCTTCCTTATGGAAATATTTGTGATATACGCTCACTGTTTGAGGAACATAATTAGGGCGTAAAACGAGGCCTCGGTTTGTAATCAGGACGATGTTTCAAATGTAATCCAAAATCTGCAACATGCCAGAAGGCCTTAAATTAAATATCGTACATGAAGGAGACGAAAAGAAATTTGCAGGCTAATGTTTTTGGTAATATCCATAGCTAAACCGTGGGCTATTTAATATCTATATGTTTCATCCGAAAGCAAAAAACAAGGAAAGAAAAACAAAATAGAAAAAGAAAAATTCCAAATCATTACTTCAAATTAGAGGGACGAACAAGGGAAAAGTAAACATTGAAAAGGCCCCTGCTTCTCTCGTGTGATAGAGGCTCTTTGTATGAGGAAACGAGCATCATCTCCAGCTAAAATAATAGAATTATCGTTTCAAACCGTACAGCAGGCTTGGAAATGAGGGGGTAGCGTGCGGGCGCCGTGGTTACACGGGATGGACGCAGACTTGTTTCCTCTACACTATAATTAACCTTACCCTTGAGGAAGACCGCGCACAGGTTGAGGGGAGATAGCAGGCCGGATTTCAGAACCATCCAAACCTGTTGGCCTCAGGAGGGAGGGAATATGGAAGGATAACCTGCCTCAATGTTCGCCATATACTTTCAGCAATTTGGAATGAGCCTTTGACAAACTGCGATGATTGTTGAATGAGGCGTATAATTTTGGTTCCTTTGTTACTGGTTCTGGATTCTGATATTGTAAGTTACGAGTTTTGCTACAACTGTTGACGGAAAGCATGTGAAAGTGTGACAAGTACCTTGCGGGTATTTGAGTTGGCGTAGACCTGAATTGTGATGGGCGAAATGTTGGCTGCGCCGAACAGAGAAATTTGCCACAAGAAATAAGAGGTAAAGGTAAGGTAAAGTGTACCCTTGTACAGGCACTGAGGCTGTGTACAGACCGTACGGCCTATACGGGCCCCAGGGCCAGTCTGGACAGGTGCAGAGAATCTCGCCTCCACCGGGATTCGATCCCCGGACCGTCCAGCCCGTAGCCATTCGCTGTACTGACTACGCTACCCGGCCCACACAAGAAATGAGAATCCGAAGAATAATAAAGGGAAAGTAAAAACTCTCCTTATGCACACATGAAGTCGTACGAGGGGACTGGAGGCATTGTTCCACTCTCTGTTAACCTCATGATAAAAAGATGAGTATTTTCCAGCGCCAGACGCTGCTTCGGAGAAGAATTAAACTCTTGTCTCCCAGGAATCGAAAAGCGATATCTCGGACATACTGCTTTCAGCCGGGCCACTGTCCCGCAAAAGATATGCCTGTAACAGACGATAAGAAGTGCGTAACTAATTGCAGGCCAGCCTATTAACCAGTTAACCTACTACACTTTTCATAAGCAAGTTCTTAGAGCAGTTTTGCATAACAGAAAAGACAATGCACGGAGCTTTTATACATTTGGAATATCTTGATCAGAATTCGACTTCTCAAAGAAGCGACATTCTCATCGATGTCGCAGAGTATATTAGCCTGTCTTGTGTTCCCAGTGAACAGCAGTTTAATTCCCAAAGTGACGGTAGATTCAATCTGGCCACTCATTTCCAAGTAGGAAAAAGGTTAAAAACTGGAATTCTGTGGTCCATGTCGTAGCAAGATCCCACGTAAATGGGAGGGGGGGGGCGGGCTGCAGCCCCCCACTCCGAATCGAAATTTTAAACACTTTTGCAGACACGGTTATACGAACGGTTGTACTTTGTTTACCCTTCAGCCAAAATCAGCCACTGAAATCAGCCGATGACAAGAACAATGGATTTCGAGAAATAAACTAAGACACTAAGGAAGTCTCGGAAAAAATTAGAAAACGAAGGGAATTAGGTGAGTGTGTCATGGAACATAGTTATACGTTTATAAATGCAGTGGGAGACAGTTTTACGTCACAAGTATATATATGGCATAATTGTCGTGTATATATATATACACAGTTTTTAAAACGAAACTTAAAATATACATAGCCCCACGGTCAGTCCCCTCCAATGAAAAATTTTGGGTGCGCCCCTGTGTCGTGGTGTTTAGGCCATACAAAATTTCGCCTTTCGCCCTATTACCGTATGCCTGTAGAAGTACTTTCAGTACGCGTTAACGTGTTAAGTCTAGAGCGTGGGTTAAGGATGTCTGGAATACAATTTTTCTCATCCATATCTGGATACAATAGGAGTATCTGTCGTGCATGTGTTTGTAATTAAATCTGATACGAGAAAGAACATTTCTGTATACCAGCCGTGGAAGCATTAGCCAGCAATTGTTTTGTGTTTGATTTAGGCTTATGTGTCAGTTTAGTACCTTGTACAAAACATCATCCATTGTTTCAAATTGCGTAGGGGCCACTCCTTCTCTTCCTCGCACTACCTGTTGCATGCGAACCCCTAGGCCTAGGATACACCCAATAATTTTCTTTGCTCTTTTGGAATCCTAGGAACGTAGTTGGAAGAACATGGCACTACGCCCTCAAGCTTGTCCGTTCAAGATAAGAATACCGATTTGTTTACCCGGGGAACATCAAGCACAACGTCCGTGGTTCACCAACAGATGGCAGTCGCTTGATGCGTTTAGATGTTTTTCAAGAAGCTGACAGCTACAAAAATTGTGCTTCCAGAAACTTAGCAGCGCACAAATTTGAATGTGTCTTTGATAGTGGAACGGTTTACCCCCGATCCATTTTATTCAGGCAAATCTACGTTACGAATTCTTATATTACGTTTTCAGAAACAGAATGCGTCATTTGAACGCAAACGAGATCAGTATATGGAGTCCAATTACACAACTACTTATACCAAACCCTTATTTTACGCCCTAATTGTGTTCCTGAAAAGTGGATGTAAATAAAAGGGCGTAAGTAAAAAATGATATTCTTATATGAAATAATGGAATAGGTAGGGTATATCGTAATACCGCGCAGCCAGCCAAAGGGCGTTAAACCGAAAATGAGAGGACGTTAATTAAGAAGTATTGAACAATGGCAAGGGGAGTGAAAGGAAAAGGCGTGCAACGTGTGGGGCATACGAGTAAAACAAGGGCTACGTTTAAATCAAATTTTTACCACTTTCAGGAACCTGACTGCAAAACTGTGCGGAGCAGAACCAAGAAATGACCACAGACAAGAAAAGCTGGAGAAATCAGACAAATAAAACTATGACAAACCTGGGCAAGGCTGAGAAGGAGGGATGATAATAAAGAAAAGGATACGGGCAAGCCGAGGAAAGGGAAGAGACAAGAGAAACGGAGAAAAGAATGGCGGTGAGGGCGAAAAAAAAGAGGAGGAGAAGGATATTATTGCACATGTAAAGTCAATTTTCTCCATGTCATCGCTAGTTCAGAAAATTATCACTCCGTAATACTGATTCATTTTTGGTGTTGCCGTAGAAGGGTCCAAGGTGGAACAAAAATGATCAGTGTAAATAATAACCAAATCTTGTTTTTTTTTTTTGACAAGTGGTTTAAAGCTCCACGCATCCGTAATCTAGGTTCTAGATGAGTGTGAATTGGTCATTTTCACTCCCCGGCTACATTTTCCAAAGATAAGTCCACCGGTATTCGCTGTGTAATGGGCTGACGGATGCTAGTGTCATTCGTAACATGATAATGGGCGAAAAGTCCCTGCCCCTTCTGGGAGTGAAAGCCCGGTTGTGTAACCCATATTAATTCGCAGAATTTTGTAGCAGATTTGTGTTCTCGAAGGACAGTGTTGCAATACGAGAAATGCTGTCTAGTTGCCATTTAATAAGCGGTGGCTGCAAGGTCAGTAATGATTTACGAGTCTGATGCAGATATGAGTTTGCTCACGTTCTGGTGATGAGAGCTGTTTAAGGCTCTTACATATTGTCATATCTGGGGCCCACTTAAGTTCCTGTTCAGTGGGTTGTTATGGCTGTTTCCCCGAGAGTAAGGGGCCGGGAATGGATCTGCCCACTGACCCCCACGTAGTCCCAAGGTTATGAGTACTTGGATATACACCTCCGCTCCCTTATACGCCTTCGTGGCGTTTTCTTAAATAATCAAACTAACAAATGTACCTTTCGTGCATCATATTGACACTCGCCGCGATATTTATCGCTCGGAACACACCGGAACCATGCTTTTGAACCAAAAACATGTAGGCTGAAACGAGTGACGCAGCTTATCCTATGCTTCATAACCTTAACATCAGATACAGCATCGCAAAATAAAAGTCAATCGAAGCAGCGGCATCAGTGGTGCCGCCACCTGTCAGGCTGTGATCGAATGACTGATCTCCACAGGAGGGTGTGCTCTGTCTCCCCCGCTGTGCCCCTGCAAGGGACTTCAGGGGGCCTCTTTTGACTGTGCACCACGTCACAAGGCGACTAACTTGACTAAGTAACAGATCATGAGAAAGCACAATAACAAGTCATAAGAAAGATAAATAGTAGGAGTTCCTGAGGTGATGGTCTGAAGCATGTAAGCTCTGAACCGAAACGAGTGGACCCTTGAGGTACTTTGTTACTGTGAATAGCACGTCACTATCTGAGGACATATTGTGAGATATTTCTGTGATGCTGTGAACAGAACTTAGCTTTATCTTGAAATTTACCAATAGTCATTTAAATCACCACCTAACGTATAAGCAGGCCAAATGTTACAATCCTTCCGGACCATCATCAGGCTTTTATACACAAATTCAAAACAAAATGTAGAAGTGTAACTTTTACACACACACACACACACACACACATATATATATATATATACATATATATATATATATATATATATTCTTTTTTTAAGATGTCACATGTAGCTGGTGTATAGTACACAAAAATATATAGTTGTGGTAGATGTAATTGAGGTGGTTATTTTTTTGATTGTTGAAAACACTGCGCGATGAAGTCCATCAAACTGTATAACGAGATATTTATGCGACATTAGAAATAGTACTGAACTTTCTCCTGAGAGAGGCTCTTGTCAAACCGGGGAACTACACAACACCCTAACATCAGATACTTAGAATATGCGATTGTGGAAATACTATGGGAGTTTATCCCGAAATATTTGTCATAGCGGGAATAATAGAGGATCCTACGTGAGAAATTTGTGTGATATGGAGGATAGCTGGGTACTCGGTAGCTCAGTGGGTAGACACTCTGCTCTCCAAGCCGAAGGTGGTGGGTTCGATTCCCGATGATGTCATTGAGGTATTTCATTGACTTAATTCTTCCGGCCGCATTATTATGGCCCTAGGGTCGAGTCAGCCTTCAGTGAGTACCGGGAATATCCCCTCGGGGGTAAAGACGGCCAGTGCGTACGTTTGACAACCTTGCCACCTTTATGCGTTGAATGTCTACAAATTTTGGGAGCCTCAAACTCCTGGAGCCCTAATACCTGTCCACTCTTGTGATGGGATAGCTTTACCTTAAGTAAAGGACCCTACCATTAGATGTGTTTGTGATACTGCGAATAGTTTGGGGACCCATGATATACTTCTGTGAAAATGGAAATAATATGGGGCCCTATCCTCAGATATTACATTTTACAAACGGAGAATCAAGCTCGTACAAGTAAGTTACAAATGTTTGGCTTGAATCTCGTCAGCTATTCAAGTGTGTTTGTAATATCTCTTTATATCAGTTTATAAAGGCGCAGTTGCTAAGTCCCTGTACCACGATGGATCTTCCTTCTCTGCTGTCTTATCAATTTGCCATTTTGTGATTTCGTTAGCCGCTCTTATTGGTAATCCAACAAGCAGGTTACCTTAGCGGCTACACTCCATGTCAGGTTAATGACTGTCTTAAATAGTGCATTCGTCTGTTATTATTAATTTCACCATAAATAATCGCTGGAATATACATCTGCTCTACCACGTCCATTTCCTTCGAAATTCTTACAAATTTATCGTATCAGTGACCTTGTCGATCATAACGAAGGCGCCCTTTAATATCCTACAGTGTAATCAATTTATAACATCAATATATTATCGACAAACGCAAATAAACAAAAAACAATAAAAACAATGGGCAATTTAACGAGAAGGAAATTTTTACTTCTTTAAGTACACCTTACTATAAAACAAATATCCTGAATGAGTTAGAAGTTGCGGACCAGAAATCTACATGTGAGGTCTGTGTTAGGAACATCCATGTGCCCAGACACACCTGTCTCCAGATACCGGCCATGTACTTTAGTTACATAGCCGGGCCCTGTTGCCCCTAATTACTTTTAATTTCAGTCCAATAGCTACCTTTGTTCCCTATAATTACAGATTGTGTGCTGTATATTATCCTCACAGCCAGTCCCTCTTTTGCAGTATATATATGGTCTAATGATACTGCTGCAACAAGCGACTCTTATCCAGGAGTTTTCCACTTCGAATCCCGAACGAAAGCCATTCATCCTGAGTTCTTGCAGGAGAGAACTCAAATGTATTTTACACCATCGTGTTCCCGCTTTGTCTATCAAATGCGCAGCTTTCTATCAAAATTCTTCCTTTTGAGGTCGAACCATCTACATATGATATTCGTATTAGTTGTTATTTAGGGTACTGCCCCTTGGGAGTAGAATTGAAAAAGAGTTTAATTAAAGAACTGTTACATAAATATTTTTATGGCGTTCGACAATTTTTAGGATCAGTGTTTTCTGGGATGTGACGCCGTGTGGTCGGGTAGGAATTTACCAGCGTCCAGGAAGAGCTTACCGTTCCCATCTTCAGAATAGGTGAATACCAGCCTCGTAACCACACATCGTCCCCTCCCAGAGGAAGGCATTCTTTACTGCCATCGACATGAGCACCTCAAACCTCCCAATGGAGAAAGTTTATTTAATGTTTATGTTCTAGTATTAGAAACGACGCACTTAAGACTAAACTATCCACTATATTATACAGAGCGATTCAAAAGTACCCATACGTGGGTAATTTGTCTGTTTATTTAAGAAAAGTGTGCTTTGTATGGACACCATTACATTGATAACTCACACTGAAGCGGACTTTCCCACTTTGGCGTACTCGCTTTAACATGTCTGGTGTTACGTGCGGACACATATCCCTAATGCCTTCTTTTAGGTGGTCCATGTTTTGTACATTCGCCTAGTACACAGTTGCCTTTAAATGTCACCAAAATTAAAAACCGCAGGACCACGGCGACCAATCCAATGACCTGTAAACTGCCGACCTAACCAACGGGCGCACACAGATAACATAACATACGTATGGCAACTTTTGAATCACCCTGTAAATTGATTATTTTTTCGTCAATGTTCTTTTGTGACGCGTGGTCATCAGTTAAGATATTCAGTATCTTTGATGGCTGACAGATATTATTGCGTAGATGATGACTAATGAAGTCTGAAGAGAGAAAATTAGGTCTACGAGTACAAACGACTTTGAGTCAGTAAGTTCACCAAAACATATAACGTCTGCTTTAATATTTAAAAGCATTGAAATTTGTCCACAGATTTTATGCTTTTTCTACGAAATTCTGCTGCTTATAAACACTTCCCAGTTCCTTTCAGATACGTCAGATTAGAACTGGAGTAGGTTGCTACGTACCACTTGTTTTAACATTTTGAAACACTAAATTATTTTTCGACAAAATATAACTATGTGTGTGTGTAGTTTTCTCTGAACAGATCAATCATCGATTCTTTTAAAGGTGGCTGTGTGTTATCTGCGCATAAGAACGCTATGTCTAAATACTTCGAAGGTAAGATCATTGCTCGAAGGGGTTCAGCAACTGTCTGCTATCTATGTCACCTTATCATATCCACAATCTCCGTGCTCTACGCACCTCTATAATTTGAGGACTCACTATTACCTAATCACTGCGTGGTAAAGCCCAGACAGAAAATTTGGCCCACACCAATATATTCTTGAAAGGCATGCCTTTCAGATATAATGTGCCGTACTAAGTTCTGCATCATTCTGGGCTTTTGCACAGCCCATCTCTGTATTTTTTCTTGATGTTTGGATCTGTTCCATCTTCACGGTTTGAATGTTCTATTCCTCACAGGGAATTCGACTCTTTGAGCATGGTAGCACCACGCTGTTCTTAAACGTGTGGGAATAGTCACCCATTGGCTTGGCGTAGTACTGCTTCAGAATGGAGAATTAACTGCAAAGCCCCACAAGCCAAAAATTCGCTATGTGACTTATTGCCCAGTAAAATTTTTACTGGATTTTTGACAGCTTTAATAATCCTGAATTTTCTGTTCATAATTTGGAGAACAATCACAGACCGACCGAAATATGTCCAAGTAACGTCATTAGCCCGCAGACCCAGTATATTAAGTCAGACGCCAAATTCGTAAGAAGATGTCTTCTAGTACCTGCACTCCCATGATAAGGATCTCACGCTGCACCAATTTGTTGAAATTTGGAAGCAAAACTTCCTTGAATAAGCTGAGGAACCTGATCCTGAGCCTGAGCCGAAGGAGAGGACCAGAACAGTTTAGAAGTTGACTGACGGCTTAGGACTCACTGATGCTGACATCGAGGGGTCTGAGGGCATTGACTGGAACGGCAGCGAGCAGCAAGAACCGGACAAGAATTATGGGGACGCTTTCTTGCTGTGAGGAGATTCGGAAGGAGAAGACGAAGAAGAAGAAGAAGAAATAGGAGAAGGAGCAGAAGAAGAAGAAAGAGGATGAGGAGGAGAGGTTCTTTTCTCGTCAATCTTCAGTGCTTGATTTCTTCTAGTCTTCACGGACTCCTGCTTCGCCACCAGTAAAGTTTGATACTGGAAATGATAATCCAGATGAATAGCCTACAGGTCAAGAGGGAGTGCCTCCCTCGGAAACTGTTATGTGTCTGTAATTTCATACTTTTGTCATTTTTATCATAATTAGAAATATTTTTTTTTCTTGGTCAAAGTTTAGTGTCGGGAACCAGCATTTTATTTGACGGAACACGAATGTTCATTACCACATTCACAAGCTCTCGCCATCTGTCCCTGTCCTGAGCCAGATCGACCCAGTCCATGCCTCCACATCCCACTTCTTGAAGATCTGCAATGACCTTCCAAAATTAAACTTTTCGTTTATGGGAGAGTCTGTCTCCACTTGCGTCGTGCAAATTTTGCCCTTCTCGGAAGCACGCCCAGCGTAAATTCGGTGAATCACCCTGTAACACGGACACTTACCTTCAGTATCGTTCCAGTTCATAGTTAACTATCACAAGTCTTTTTCGTCGCTCTAGGTGTTATGTTATGAAAAATCTGTATGCACATGTTACTTAAACAATATAATGCATGTTTCATTATTCGTATTAATTAATGTAACACAAGCACTTTTCATGCAGTTTTTGTAATTTTCTCATGCCTCTGGTTGTATCACATGTACAGGATGAGTCACCGAGACTTGCATTTAAGATGTAACCAGTCTGTCGGTCTGCCGGATGCAGTGATTGACAGTTGTCTCTTTCCAGGCGAATGCCAGCATAATAAATTGTAACAGGACTTATTACTCATTATTTAAGCCTGTAGGTCTGTTACACACCCACATTAACATATACGCCGGTCCCGGTGGACGTGCGGTCTAAGGCGTAGGTCTGCGGCCACCCGTCCGCTGAGATTGTGGGTTCGAATCCCGCCGGAGGCGTGGATGTTTGTCTCTTGTGAGTGTTGTGTGTTGTCAGGTAGAGGTCTCCGCGACGAGCTAATCGCTCGTCCAGAGAAGTCCTAGATCTAGAAACCTAAAGAATGAAGAGAACATGGCCGGCTTTGGGCAACAGAGCCACGGCGTGGAGGGGATACATCTTATACAAGTCAATCATCGTTATTAAATACCCCAGGAAGGAGTCAGTAGTCTGTCATTATTTTCATGTACCTATGGCGTCAAAAATATAATTTGTAACTTAATAAAAGAGAAGATGAGCATCAGAGTGCGTTAAAGGTTTTATATATGCCTGCTCCGAACACTGCCAGAATTCTACACACGCGTGTGTGTATGCTGAGGCGCCGTATGGTTGTCCTTTTGTTCGTTTTGCTCAGTCAGGAGCTGTTCTTCATGATTGACTTGAAAATAAATTAAGTGGCGAAATGTAGGCGTTTGCTATCCGGATTTTTTGTTGTTCCTTTTCTTTCTACCCTTCCACCCAAGTTCATTAGTTTCGCCATATTATACCTTCTACAGTTGACTACAGTTGTAATGTGGGGTACACTACATTACCCGTCTTTGTAGTGGTGTACAATTTCTTCACAGGGTGTTCGAGAACAAATTATTGTTTGTCTTGTGACAAAATTCACACTTAATTACAGGCATAGTTGGTCTTATGGCATGTCATTTTGTGTAATAATCCACCCAAAATTCCAGACTGTGTTTTTCGAAGTACGTACTGTAGTAGGCATTTGTTACCGCAGCAGGATACCTTGACTACGTAATTTTTGGTTCACAAGTATCCAGTTATTTTTCTTGCTATTGTTTTGCGCTAGCACTGTCCTCAAATTTAGGCATTAAGAAATCACTCAGTGTATTTTAGTATTGTAATAATACTATGGAAAAATGCAAGATGTGTTTCCGAAATCACTGTTTTGTGATTTATGAGTGTGAACGTTATTACCCTCCCCCCCCCCCTCCCCGACGCTGCAGGGTTTTCTGGAAATATCGAGACACTACAGATGTCAGACCGCACCCTGCTTTCATGGATCCCAAATATTTATTGATTGTTCAAAACACTTCCTTCAGTTGTTCTCTTTCCAGATCCTAGACGCTTCGTAATAATTACATTTCCTCTCAATTTTAAAGTGATGGATTCAA
>Ga0136643_10015043_pt1 | contig 11631 bp, 7 predicted proteins | sample TergutLab28metaG_FD_96883 | JGI IMG/M metagenome (GOLD analysis project Ga0136643, IMG submission 96883) | Labiotermes labralis P1 segment gut microbial communities from Petit-Saut dam, French Guiana - Lab288 P1 (version 3) (version 3) | ecosystem: Host-associated > Arthropoda: Insects >...
AGGATAGGCAAATGTTCCTCCGCATGAAAATTCAAGAGATGATATTTCAGGAGACCCAAAAAGAAAAAGGGACACAAAGTAGCACCAGTTCATCTCAAATGCAGCTCTTTCATTACGAGGATGAGCCTAAGGGCTCATTCACACGAGGATGACTGCGCGACCACTGGGATAGGCTAACTGTGTTTATGTTGCAGAAAATTATGAATATTATGCATAGTAATTATTGATAATTCATATATGCGTCTTCATACATATTTTAGTGTCGGTAGGAACATATGTGTTTAATCGGTTTCCGAAAATGTATTTTTAATAAAGTCTAAACACAGAATAAATGTATTTATGTAACGGATGTTTTATTTTCGAAATTGAATGTAACAGAAAATTCTCAGACCATTCAAAATGCGATGTCGGAGAGGCCGAGCGAGTTAGCTCAATCGGTAGAGCGTGCTGCTTGTATGCGAATGTTACCCGATTCGAATCTTTGTCGGAAGGCAGTGACTGTTCCGAGGTATTTGTGGCTTTCATCGGACTGTTCGGGAAGAAGAGTAGTGCGTCAAGTAGGCCACTACCGCTTCCTTATAAATACTTTCATATTCCTCCTCACACTCAAACGCTATGTAGGCTAATCTGAGATACTAACCGAGTCGTAAAATCAACCATGCAAATAAAGACCAAAGCTGCCGGACTGATGGTGACTACCAGCTGCACATATCTTCATTAGAGAAAAATGTGGCAGGATACAATATCAGCACTAGTTATTGAAATACTGGCTGCAGTTTTCTTTTGTCAATAAATGTTCGTGCTGTTTGCGTGGGTCTGTACATGTAAATTACGGCGCAAATTAGAAACCTCGTTATCCTCAGTGACGTAGCAGCTCCTGTAGCTAACAGTATTACATTTGTTTGACGCTGTGTTCTTTGTTTTGGTGTTTTTATGCAGCTGTAATAATTAGATACCACAGTTCAGTGGCATCTCAGCCATTTTCAGATCGAATTACGGATTTGATTTCTTTTCTGCATATGTGCACGAAACAACAAACCAGTTGAATGAACGGCGCGTCGTTGTAATTCACGGATTCGCATTTAGTCGAGCCTTTGTAGTGTGAGATGAAGATAATGAACTACCGCTCACAGCTGTGCACAGTTTGACATTAGTGTACGTCTTTGTGCCTACCGAGTATGTCATCTCCGCCAGCCGGATGGTTGAGTTAACAAGCATAGCTTCGAATTCGTTATAGACCTGGAAACTGCAACAGGGGCTTGTGGTATATCCACTGATTTTCAAGCGTTGGCGTAGAAGATTCGAAGGAATTGAAGTAATTGCCTGGCGGTGATTGGAGTCATTTTAGGTTTGATTTGGTTAGGTTAGAAGTCAGGGCAGGTTAGATAAAGTTATTATTTTTTTTATTTGATAGGTCAAAACCGGTCTGGTTTTAGTACGTCAGCTCAGATTGAGTGAAGTGTGGGTTAGTGAAATTTGGTTCCATATGGTTAGGTTATTTGAACTTCTGTCATGGTCGATCTGGTCAAGTTATTGATTATTATTGTGCGTTTATTTGAGGCTGTAGGTTTAGATTACTACACGTTTGTCATGGTAGATGTCAGGTTAGCCCGATTATGTTGATTTAGTTGAGTTTCTGTTTTTTTGCACTGTTGATGTGAGGGAAATTCGCGTTTTTTTCTCTTCTCATTGTTTGCTTTTTCCATAATTTTCAACACAGCTTGTTGTTTATAACAGGCTTTTTTCAGGCCTCCGTTTTCCCCTTATATTTATTCTAATATGCATTTGATTTAACTGCTTGAATGGGGTTGTGGACATTGAGTTTTTTTTCTGCCTTTGCAAGCGAAATATGCCCCTCCCTCTCCGGCATCTCATGCTCTCTCTTTCACACGCACACACAGATCCGTGCATCATCAAATCCGCAATCCTTGCGTACAATCCGTCACGACTCAATAGTGCCTTTGAACTACCGTCTCATTTCAACGAATGTCTGTATCCATCTGTAGTGTAATATCTCGACCGCTGGTTACCTTTTGCGCTTTGTAAGTCTTGCTTGGAGTGTGACCCTTTCAAATCTGAACCAACCAACCAACCAACCAACCAACCAGGAAGCTAACTAAGGCGGAGATTGCGCTTTACGCGAGTCTTTGTTCTTTGGTCTGTTTAGCCGTTTCTGACGACGAAACGGATTGCTAGTGTGTGATGCGGAGACCTTCTGACCTTGACGGCTCTGCACAACGGCTTTGCCGTCTTGGCTGAGGACCTTCACGTCGCCATACACAGGAATTATGCTGCACATAGCATTATGTCCTGCTGGCAGATGGAGGAGGTTTGGTTGTATGGACGTCTGGTGCTTGAACACGACGAAATGGCTCTTTCGCATAGGCTGAAGACATTTGCGACCTTGGGGGAAGTCTCCGTGATTGGGGAGAAGCTGGCCACTCCCATTCTTTTAATTATACACTGGAATTAGCCTTACAACTGACGAAAACCACGGGAAAGCTCAGTGTAACCTCAAAGTGGTGGGCGCAATTAGTCGTGCGTGTCGACTTGGCAGGCTAGACTGTCTTACTAATTTCCAGTCGCTTTCGGCTCAGAATGCAGGTGACTTTCGTCACGTCTCTTTGGGCAGAAGTACCTTCTGTGTTGCTGAACTAGGGGGTTCTCCGCTTCAGAAAATTTGTGTCGAAACTCTCGTTCAGTGCTCTGCTGTGGCTGGCCAAAATCTTAGTGACTTTGTTTGTTACAGATACTAAGTTGCGTTAGTGGCAATGCGAAGACTGTGGGATTGTACACCTTACCTTCATGATGTGTGTGTGTGTGTGTCGAGGGGGGGGGGGGTAGCGGACCTCGGTTTAGACCATGAATAATCCTCAACGGAACGAATGGGCTTGTGTGAAGTAGAAAAACCTTTCTTGAGGAAAGGCCAGTTATCCTGTTAGGAAGACAGCTTAGCAGGGCAATTCTTTCGGCTTCCTTCTCTACGGCCTAATTTATATGAATCGATTAGCTTATCTGTGTATCGAGATTTATCCCAAAGCTACCGAGCTCCGTCGCTCCAATGGGTTGGCTCCCCAAAGAGCTGTAACCGCAGGAGCTTTTGAGTGCATCTCGCCGTCTTTGTGAATTTTACTGCCGCGTTCTTCGAGCTGTTGACAGCGATTCGTCAGTCTTGTAGCATATGCTGGAGGCTGCTGAGGTACATCTCCACGTAGCTTACAAGCACCTTTGTCAGGTGGAACGTGGCTATGACGGCTATGTCATCCGTGTAGCGAGTTTACTTGACATGACGGGAAGGTGTTGTGTGTTGTGCACGTACAGGCTGAAGAAGAAGGTAGACGCGTCTTCCGTGAACTATCTAGCCCGTATGTTAGGATGAGTCGATGAGGCCAAGTAGGACGTTTGAAAGGTCCGTGAATGGAGGTAGGTCGATGTAGCATTCATCTGATAAATGTGGAAGTTAGGGACAGTTGGGTTGTAGAGGAGATATTGTAAGTGTGACGTCCCGTTATTATACAAACACACAAAGGTAAGGAGAGTATCGCCATTCACAACAATCTCCGCATAGGTTGAAAAAATCCAACGAGTTGCAACAGTACTCAGATATTTATTTACTGCTAAATTACACGTTCAGGGCGTCCATCGCGCCCATAATCAGGAATACATAAAACTGTAGTTGCAGCCTCTGGTACAGATAATAATATCTGGGGAGCAAGCTTCCTCAAACGTGACCAAATGGACTTATTTGGTCACATTTGAAGAAGCTTGCTCTCCAGATAGTATGATCTATACCAGAACCTGCAACTACAGTTGTGTATACTGCTGATGATGGGCGCGATGGATGCCCTAAACATGTAGAGTAATTTAGCAGTAAATAAATATCTGCATACTGTTGTATCTCGTTGGATTTCTTCAACCTAGAATTACGATGCACGGAATTACGAATATAAAACAATCTCCGCATAGTTATTTGAAACTTATTAAGCTACATGTTTCTGCTGCCTTCTACAAGAGCGATAATCAGGCAGTTGAATCGTCATTCTTTTTTCTGTCTTACGACAGGTCCATAACCTCTTCCAAAGCGAGTTCTCGACAGAGTTCGATCTATTGTTCCCTCTTTCAATTTTCAGTGTTATCTATTTCCCTTAAAACCATCCAGTAGCTGATTACACCTTCTTCCTCGTCTTTCCGTCACACATCTTTCCCTCTATCTTTCCCTCAATAACATGTTTTAGAAGACAGTTCCTACATAAGATGTGAACAGACCAGTTAGCCTTCCTTCCTTTCATTGCAGTAAGATACAAAACGAAAATTCTATATTCGTTACAAAAACTATGTATGTAACATGCATAATTTTTCTTTATATCTTACTGCATAAAAGTTATATCATAGTATTCACAATTCAATTGGTATTTGCAAACGAGATGTTGTGGCAGCATATCAACATGATATGCTGCCACAACATCTCGTTCGCAAATACCAATTGAATTGTGAATACTATGATATAACTTTAGCAAGGAACTAAACTCCCATATCAACATGATATGCTGCCACAACATCTCGTTTGCAAATACGAATTGAATTGTGAATACTATGATATAACTTTAGCAAGGAACTAAACTCCCTGATGATGATCTGACAAGATCGAAACATGTCGGAGTGTTTTAAAGTGTTTTAAAAGTGTTTTATATGAAATTATATGTGCATTCGTCGGTTGATAAATTGTAGCGGGCCAGTTAGCTTCCCCTCATCAACGTTCCTGTTGATTCTGTCGGCGAGGCTTGCCAGCTGCAGCGCTGTGCTGAATCTGGGTGGAAACTGTAACTGCTCTTCAAGCTGTACCTTGCCTTTTCTTACTTCGCTTAGGATTCTAGTGAGTAGGATCTCACCGATAGATTGTAAGGATTGTGAAAGAGACTTCTGGTTCAACAAGGAGAGGACAAGGCGGGGTCCTTTATTTCTTTCAGTATAAAGCTCACGCGAAAGCGTGTCCATGCTGGTTGGAGAACTTCCTGCGTAGGATGACATTAAACACTTTCGTGAGAAATTTATCGCTTGCTTGCGTGGTGTTTGAGGGCCATAGTCGGTATGGCATTTGGGCTCGGGGACGTTCCAACCTCGCAGCCTCTGATGGCTTTGTAGACCAGAAGGGCGTTGTTTAACTGGGTTTCACATGCTGGAACAAAAGTATGTTCTTTCATTGTATCTGTGGACATGTCACTAACTGCCGGTTAGCTTCAAGACCGCAAGGCACGCATTCTGCTTTCTCTGAGATACAGAGAGCAAGTTCTGCTGCTGTAAGCAAGGGGGTTGACAGAGTCGGTGCTCTCATCACCTCTTTGTTATCTTCCATAGCGAATGGTTTTCCGTGTCTAGAGCTAGTAGTTGATAGATCACCGACCTTCTTTGAAGAATATAGTGACTTTGGATTAGGTGAATATTCAGTTGGTATTTAAGTAACACACCAATAAATGCACATATGTAGTCTTTAATAATCTAAAATTTACATTAAAACACTTAAAACGCTCCTACATGTTTCGATCATAGATCATCCTCAAGGAGCATACTTTGTTCCTTGCTAAGTTACAGTTTAAATCACTCAGTGATTTACATCGTTACGTTGAGTTGGTGCTGTCGTACACGTACGACTCGCACATAACACACGACATGCTGCCACAGCACCAAATTAATTATAACGAAGTAAATCACTGAGTGCTTTAAACTGTAACGTCAGCAAGGAACAAAGTATGCTCCCTGAGGATGATCATATGATCGAAACATGTTGGAGCGTTTTAAGTGTTTTAATGTAAATTTTAGATTTTTAAAGACTATATATGTGCATTTGTTGGTGTGTTACTTAAATAAACTATAAAATGCTCGGTGCAACGATAAAGATATTTATTTGGTACTTGACAGAGAAAAGAGTGTCCTTCCAGAATGAAAGTCAGTCGGTGAATGCAGCGTATGGAAATAAAACGTGTTCAGTACAGGAAGAGTACGTAACACACAAACTGCGAGGAAAATAAAGAATGCTTATCACTACACAGGTTGTTCATGTGATAATCACAATTTTTTGAAAGGGTTACCTTCTCGTACAGATCGGTTTATATCTGAACGAAATTAAAATAAAATATTTGTGTAGGGATGCATTTTAGCAAACATGCACATTACACAAACCTGTTTCGATGTATTGAATGCGTTCGGTTGACCAAAATGTTATTCAGATCGCAGTATATTGCATAACGGCCAACCTTACCCCACTATTTCAGAACGTGGAACTTGGATAACGCAGAGGCCGCAGCATGGCCTGTTTGTGTGCGTTTTGGTATTTGGGCTATGCTGGATAACTAGGTAGGGTGCTTGTGAATTTCATCCACGTGCTATGATGCGTAACGAAGACAGGAGAGCGGGATTAGAGAAACTGAGGGAGTGTGGATAGAGGTTATGTAACGTAAGTCTCGAGCATTAGGAGGGCTTATCTCCAAATATGTCCTTGTTGTGGAAACCACATTATTACGGGAAAGGCAACTCCGGATTTGCGGCCTTACATCAGCGTTTTGTTGCGTCTGCCGAAGTTTGGCTGAAGTTTGAAGTTCTGAAGAAATCGGGCATACAAATCGGCCAGCGTGAAATGGCATACCGCATTTTGACATTGTTGTACCAGGTAATATTCAGAGCCAAAATTACAAATATTGCGTTCACCCCCTGTCTGCATATAATGTATTATGCAGTGTCATTGAAAGGTTCTGAAGGAAGACGATATCGTTTCAAACCTCTGTTAACCTATATTTCCATTTTATGTACTAAATAAATGCACTTTCGATGCTTGATATTACAATCACTTTACTCCGACATGTTTCGTCATGACAGTGCCATCTTTGGGGAGTATACACCGAGCTCAATACTAAGTAAAATATATTACATTTATACAAGTTTTTATAAATAAAATCCAGTGTACTGTACTGTATTTAATTTAAACTTGGTGTATACTGCATGGAGATGGCAATGTCATGCCGAAACATATCGCAGTGAAATGATGATTGTCATATCATGTATCGTAAGTGCATTTATTTGATATATTAAATTGAAATATTGATTTAAAATTCACGCTGTTAATAATTTGAAAACTTTACTATAGAATCTATGTAGTACACACACCAACACATGCACTATTTATTAACTTGGAAAAGTTTTAAATTTACAGTAAAATACACATTAATATCGCTCCTACATGTTTCGGTCTATGACTATCATCAGGCAGCTTATACTGCACCTGGCTAAAGTTGTATTTGTGTTAAAACACTCAGTAAAATAACGTCGTTATATATTATGTTGCTATGTGGCAGCCTGTCATAGAGCGGCGGGTGTGTTGTGTGCACTGCAGAATGAGATTAAATTAATTAAATAAAAAATTTAATAAGGAAATTTGCATTTTGTTATGTATGCCCTGTATCGAAACGTGTTTTCATAGAAAGTTGTGGATCATACTGAGTGAAGCCTGTACCTTATGTAATGTGTGCACTCCTGTACGATTTTCTAGGTAAAAAAGCGTGACTTTAACTTTGTTTATCTCAGTATTTAACCAACTTGATGCACCAAATTTGTTTCACAATAAGTTTTACTTCATGCCTCTACATGTTTCGAGCACATGTGCTCATCATCAGGAGGTCAAAACTGCATTACACAGCCTCTAGTATCATCACACCTATAGGTGGCCGTCTCGTGCACGAGACATGTAGAGGCATGAAATAAAACTTATTGTGAAACAAATTTTGTGCATCAAGTTGTTTAAATACTGAGATCAATATACTGAGATGCACGGTCAGCAAAACGTCAAAATTAAATTTTGTTGTTTATTTTTATACGAAGTTGTGTTTAATTTAATATTTTTTCCTTTGGTTCGACGGAGTTGAATTAAATTAGCGTATAAATCTTACTACAGGATTTAATCGACATCAATTTAGCTGTTTCTCAAGTGGGCGAAAAGTTTTATTCTGTTGACGAACATCGCATTTTAAAAATGAATGTTTGCGAGCTGCTAGTTTAAGTTAGTCCCAACGTACAACGAAGTAGACATACATCTTTTAGGGCTGGAACTGCATCATTGTACGAAACATGTTGGAGCATCGATCCTTGTTCATTTGATACAGAATCTGAACACTAATGTTTCTTTCTGTTCTTGCTTTTTCAGGTAAGTGGTTTAGCAGCTGTAACGGTAACCGACCACATCACCAGATGATAATAAGAAAACCAGCAAGGCACAAATACACTACAGATATAAATAGTTGTACTGCCGTGCCTCCTTCACCATGTCGTTGTTTGCGAAAATGTGTTACACCACTTGAAAAGTGAGGTAGGTGTTGAAATGGCTTAAAGAGATGCAGGTTCTCTGACATTGAGAATCCTTGTTAGGATTACGCTTTTCAGGCGCTGTGTGGCGTAATTGGTTGACACGCATACTTCGTGTGCATTTACTGCCTCAGGTTTGAAGATGGAAACGGTACGACAATGGAGAAATTAGAACACCCGATTACAACTATATCTGTATATTTTACTGTATATTACATTGCAACTGTCTCGGCTTTAAAAAAGCCGTCATAAGAAATGTAAAATTCTTGCCTGATTGCCTAATGATGCATATATGATGGATAACATGTTGCCATATAATATAGGTCTAGAGTAAAATATACAAACGTAGTCGTGATTGGCTGTTCTTATTTATGCATTGCCGTCTGTACGTCACAGTGGCATATCGCACGTAACGCTTGAGTTTTCACACTGAAGATGGAGACATTCGTTCAATCTTAGATCCAGATTTGTACTCGTACAAGTTGGCTTGGCCTTCGCTACTCTCTTGCCATTCCATGGAACGTTAGTTTCTGATTTTATACGGACTACAGACAACCCCGTAGTTACGTAATAACAGAGAACGTAAATCAAATATATCTGTTTTGCTGTTATACGGGTAGATATTATGGACTTTGAAGGAGTGTCGATAACAGAAGCTTATGACTCATGGTTAGTATACAACTAAGTAACGTACGGGACTGACGCCCTTCCAGTCCGTCTGTCTTTGTGTGTTGGAGGGCAAGGATGTGCATCGCTGGCTTTCAAACATCGCACACTTAACACCCTATTCAACTGCTCCAACAACTGGCGTCTTGGTTTACGCGGACAATGTGAATTCTGGAAACGCAAATCGTTTGCGTGTCTGGAACTCCTTAAGCAAAACAGTTCTTGCCACCTGGTGCTTGTCGGCGAAAGATGCTGGCGGATTTACTCTCGCTGTAGCAAGTGAGAATCTTCTTGGCTCTTACTCCGTTTGGAATAACAAGTTTTTTTCTTATCCGACCTTTCGTAGTTGCTACGCCCATCTTTAACGTGACCAAGTTTGGTTCAGATGAGTGCTGGATTGTGTCTAATTGTTGGTATCTTCGGATACAGCGCAGGCGATATATGACAAGTCTTGAGTAAAAGCACTGCACAGTCAAAGAGAAAAGGAATAAACAAAACAAAACTGAAGCGACCTGCCAACAACAAAACTACTCAGCTGCTAAACGCCGTTTGGCGACAGCGGAGCCTCGAGGAAGTCGGAAGCTTCCCATCCGGGGCTTGCCGACCCATAGCCCATAGTTTGCTTCGCGGTTGCGTTGTCTTAAGAAAATGTGCGTGTAATAAACTTAGCCAAGAGGACAGCAGGACAATGACGTGTCCAACTGTTTGTTGATTGTAATTTTTTTTTGTTTTGCTGACCGTGCATCTCAGTATAATCTTAGCAATTAACCAACTTAATGCACAAATTCTTGTTTTATAATAAGTTTATTATATACCTCTACATGTTTCGAGCACTATGTGCTCATCATCAGGAGATCAAAATTTTATTATGCAGCATCTAGTATCATCACACCTGTAGGTGGCCTCACTCAACCTGTGCACGGGACGGCCACATACAGGTGTGATGATACCAGATGCTGTATAACATAATTTTGACCTCCTGATGATGAGCACATAGTGCTCGAAACATGTAGAGGTATATAATAAACTTATTATAAAACAAGAATTTGTGCATTAAGTTCGTTAATTACTAAGGCTGTTGATTGTATATTAAAAGTATGATTTTAAAGTACAATTCTAGCTTAACCTCAAGTTGCGAGCAACACGGATTTACTGCTGTACATGCCTTGCATTCAAGACGAAAAACGTGAAGATTGTTTGAGTGCAGACTTCAAGCATTTGTATTTCACGGTGTTAACTTTGTGGTCTTCTAACGGACTCATTGGGTTTTTAAATACTTGCATGTGAATTCGGTCCCTTCTGAAGCCTTTCAACAGAGAGGTAAAGACGAACGTATTTACATCAAGACACTAAGGATAGTGTCGCTTTTAGGGCTTCCTCGGGCGTCAAAGTTGCGATTCTGCTCCTAACACCGATCAAATTATTTCCATGTTAAAACTTTTATCTCATTATTCCTAATGAAATTCTGCATAGGGCACTCTTTACAAGTACCATCTGCTGTAAAAAGCAATCCCTGTACAGGTCTGGACAGGCCCTGAGGGTTCCAGAAGGTTGAGGCTCCCAGATTTCAAGACAGTCGGCATATGAAGGTGGTAAGGTTGTCAGCCCTATGCACCGGCCGCTTTTACCCCCCAGGAAATATTCCTGGTACTCATTTCTGTCAGAGACTGAGTCAACCCCAGGGGCATAGTGTGGCTGGAAGGATTATGTCAATGAAAATTCCAATGAAACCATCTGGAATCGAACCCCCGACCTTCCGGCTAGTAGCGCAGTACCTCAACCAACTGCGCCACCGCGTGCCACACCACCTGCTGTAACATTGTAACTTCTCTGGACTTTTCCCACGCGCGCGCGCGCACACACACATACACAAACACACGCACACATACACACACACAAAGGCACACATACACACACACACGCACACATACACACATACAAACACGCACACACACACACATACACAAACACACAACACACGAAAAACATTCACACACACAGAGAGCACGGACAAACGCACACACACACACACACACATAGAAAAACCACACACAAAAGGAAACACACACACACCCCCATACCTGCACACACACACACACACACATACACACACACAACACACGACACACACTCACACACACAATCAGACTGCATATACACATACACAGACAAAACACACACACCTATACACAGACAAACCCACAAATACACACACATAAACACACACACACTCACAATTACACATTCACACTCAGAAACACCACACACACTACACACACATCACACACAAACACAAACAAAAACCACAACACTCAAACACACTACACATACACAATAACAAAACACAACACGGACCCTCACTATATTCACAAACCAGATAAACAAACACACAAACACATAGAGACAACACACACGCATAAAAACACCACACAAACCCAAAAACACACACATACACAACACACACACCACACAAACTTACAAACACCCAAGCACACACCACAAACTCGCACCACATAGAGACACATGCACACGAACACAAACACACACACACCGAAGACAGTTATACTCACACACAGTTACACATGCACACACACCACATGCACACACATACACACA
>Ga0136643_10015050_pt1 | contig 11626 bp, 5 predicted proteins | sample TergutLab28metaG_FD_96883 | JGI IMG/M metagenome (GOLD analysis project Ga0136643, IMG submission 96883) | Labiotermes labralis P1 segment gut microbial communities from Petit-Saut dam, French Guiana - Lab288 P1 (version 3) (version 3) | ecosystem: Host-associated > Arthropoda: Insects >...
AGTGTAGTGAAGTGTATTTGGGGAAGTGTAGTGAAGTGTAGTTGGGGGAAATGTAGTGAAGTGTAGTGCAGTGTAGTTGGGGAAAGTGTAGTGAAGTGTAGTTGGGGAAGTATAGTGTAGTGTATTTGGGGGAAATGTAGTGAAGTGTAGTGCAGTGTAGTTGGGGGAAGTGTAGTGTAGTGTAGTTGGGGAAGTGTAGTAAAGTGTATTTGGGGGAAGTGTGGTGAAGTGTAGTGGAGTGTAGTTGGGGAAAGTGTAGTGTAGTTGAGGGAACTTTATATGGCGGAAGTGAAGTGTTGAAATGTGTAGTGAAGTGTATTTGGGTGAAGTGTAGTGAAGGTCTTAGTAACAAGGTGTCTAACATTATCAGAAGACGCACAGATCACATGAAGTTTGCTGCTTTTATGGCTTTTCGTTTATCACATTCCTTCACGTATTTTGGTTCCATTTTTTATCATTGTATATATATATATATATGGTTGTATGTTTTTATGCTTTTGTTTAATTTTGTTAGTAATGTATTTTCATTGTTAGGTTTATGTATTCTCATTGTTATGTATGCTCTGTTCTGTATATTCTGTTCACAACGTGCCAACTGACACTTTTCGGCTACCCTGACTGAGGGGATTCCGTGCTTTTTCATCAGTTGTAAGGCAAATTCCAGGGTACAACTCGCAAAGATGGGGCACGGCCCGCACTCTTCCAAATTAGGTTGTTAATTGTGTTCTTCTGCTGTTAATTGTGTTGTTCTATGTATTGTTTGTGTGTGAATGTGTACTGTACTACTGCCACAGGGTGTCAACCCAACTGCAGTTTACAAATATATCAATATTTAAATAGAAAGGTAAAGTGATCCCGTTACAGGCCCGATGTGGCCCAGAGGGTGGGTAGAGATATAGCTCTTCCATGACCGCGGCACTAGAAGGGGGTGAGTGGGCAGCAGCAAGCCCCTGCCGCACTTTACCCCCTTAAAGACCCGCTACCCACTTTACAGGAGGCTGGGTGTGCCCCAGGGCCTGTCTGGACGGGCGGAAAATCTCGTCCCCACCGGTATTCAATCCCGGACCATCCATTCAGCAGTGTCATATCAATATTTGGAGAAGTAAAATTAGCTGATAAAGACATTTCGGCCTCATATGAAGAAAGGAATACCAAAGTGCAAAAGACCGCAAACTGAGAAGCTCCACAAACTGCACTTGGCAAAAGTTCCTTGCGGGATAATATCGGGCAGGGTGAGGACAGGGGGAGAAGAGGAAAGTATTCGTGAAAAGAGTAATCCTTACAGGGTGTTGGTAGGCAGGCCTGGGCGTAGAATACAACTTAGGAGCAGAGGCGTTCACCGTAACATAATATTAAAATGGGCCTCAAGGAAATAGAATGGTAGGGCGTGGACTTTCCTCAATTGGCTCATGGGACAAGTGTTCCCGGAGGAATTTAAGCTCAGAGAAACAATGAGAATCGGAATTGGCTGGCACTTAGTTTACCGAAGATATCCTTAGAGAGCAGCCTAGCCTTGAACTAGAAGTTTATATACATATCCAGTCCGTACCGCGCAGTAAACACTCTCCGTCTCGGTTATAAAATCCAGTCAGTTAATGTTGTATAGGGAAATAAAGGCTGTTTGTTCTCAGACCCACACAAGACACAAATACACTATGTGAGCAGAACGTGGAATTGCTGAATGTTAAACTGGTGGTACATATAGTGACCACTGTGCGGTACATATAGTGACCAGTGGGCTTTAAAGGGTTCAAACGCGCTATTAACGGAGGACATGCATAATCTAACTGACGCACTGTGAAGGAACACATAAATTGCGAGAAATGCACAAACAAGTATCAGCAGCCCTGCCATCTTGGTTCTGGGCCTCTGTGCTTCTCTTCTGGGTTTTGACTGGCCTTTCCTTCTTGTTCCTGCAACATGTCGCCCAAACAGCAGGCATGTCAGGCCACGATCTTTCTGGTTCTCATTCACACTCTGATGGGACTTGTTACATCATGCTATCTCAATGCCTGCCGCTGTTTGTACATTCTTTGTTAGATGCCATAATTCATCGGTTTGCATGTGTGATTTTGGGCTGTGCTGAACTTTGGGATAATGTCGTCGGTTTGTGAGGCCCGGTATGACTTTTCGTCTGATGTTGTCCTTCAAGACAATGGTTCGTCATTTGCTGTTAAAGTCTTGGTCCATTGCCTTGAAATCCGCTCAGCTGCTCTGTACTTCTGTTCAGCAATGACTACACAAGAATGACAATCATAATAATGATGATGATGATGATGATGATAATAATAAAAATAATAATACTCGTGTTTGAATATCTACACACAAGCGCGCGCGCACACACACACACACACATACACACACACACAAACACACACAAAATCACGCAAAATTAGACCAATTTAAAGAAAGTACATAGCACATAAGAGAAGAGTTATTGTCAATTCAAGAAAAAGGAATGAGATAACTCTGAGATAACTCTGGTTAAGACGGTGAGTCGGACAGGCCGCTCACACTCTCAATAATCCCCAAGTATAATATATTGGAGTTTTATTGTGCAAGAGTACAGAGTAGTTGCATTTACAACTGAAATGTATCAGTGACAATTCTCGCCAGTGGACTCTTCATTACCTTTCGCACTCACTGACTGTCCAGCTTCGTACTCTGCTGCTCAGACACAGTTCGAGCTACACAGCAGATTGCTACCGCAGAACAAAGCAACTATTGTTACATGTGCTGCTCCACACACTGCTCGCGCGATACACTTAGCGAGTCCAGTTATAAACAAAAGAAATGGAAGGAAATTGTATTCCTCCCATGCCTGGTCCTAAGAAAGGCGAGAACTAAGCATGAGTAACTTTAACTTATGACTAACATACAGTACATGTAAGAACGCTAAAAAGAAAACCACAACAAAAAAATCAATGTGTGTCAGCTACACAACAACTAAACATATGTGCGGACGGTTTATGAATTGGAGAAATAATCTGGTCTTCGGACAACTTGAACATACAGTGCATCCTTCAAGTGACAGTCCTTCACAGCTGTGAAGAGGTGAACACTGCACAGAGCGAGATCAGCAGAGAAATTACGGCAGACTGCTAAGGGCAAAGACCGGCTAAGTGGGGCATTGTACGGACGGGAACCCGGTCTTTGGTCGCCCACATTTCCATGTATTAATTAATGCTTCTCTCCCCCTCCGATGCTGTTCCCGCCTTATCACCGTAAGAGGGCTACTGACATCAAAGGCGGATCACCGATACTGGCAAGACATCGGAGAAGTGCCACATGACGACAGGTACAGGTTAGGTTGAGCTGCAGTGCTGCTACCGTCCACATCCGGTCTGCACTATGTACTGCGTTTTGTGCAGACTGTACACCTACACACACACACACACACACACACACACAGTGACGTGTACAGCCGAATTACATCCCCTTCTTCCGGAACAAACCCGTGATTTATGACTTTCTCAGGGTTGCAGCAGGAGAAGTCTGGGGCTTGGATGTTCATGATCAGGAACGGGTGTGTTCCTGTTAAAATCAGTGCACTAAAGCGCAGTTGTGTAGTGTGCGTGCGAGTTAATTCTATTAATTTTGTTTTACTTTATACGGTTACAACTGTGCACAAATTTTCCTTTAGGCTTGTTATAATCTGAACACCCAGCAAATACCGACTTGCGGAAAGTCACAGGCGCCGTAATAGAGACGTCTTTTGGACAGGATCGTCCGTTGAAAAGGGGCCCTGCCTGCTCTGTAGAGGTGAAAGTCGTTGTCGCAAGTCTACAAGAGTGTCTGCCGGAACCTGTAGCTGCAGACATCGAAGGTCACTTACATACAATGTACATTATGCTACTGGGAAAGTCATACCGCTCAACTCTTACGAGTTTTCGGAGAAAGTTCTTCCTTTTACGCGCAATAGATAATGAGTTTGGCGCTGATCCTCATGAGGAAATGAAGTCCGCCAGACTTTACCGGAAGAGCACGCCACTGAGATAACTTGCCTGTTGTTACACAACACTTTGGCACAGTCCTGAGCAGAAATCTGAGAAATACCACCAGAAACGTTTCGGAATAGAAAGCGCCGTTCCGGCCGCTAATGAAGTGTTAAGCTTGCAACAGACCGCAGTTCCAAACGTGCTTCATGCAGCTTGCTGTATATTGACGAAGGGCTGGATTTCGAAATCGGACCTCGCAAGAGTCCTATGAATTGGAATACAGAAATTGTGATATGGCAAAATACATGTCCTGTTAGAATGGACGCTTCTTCATGTGAGGTTTGAAGCTCAGACAGTGGTGTCGTTAAACAGCCTAGTCTGCTGCGATGTTACGGAGTGTTAATTGATGAACAGTCATGGACGTTTAGAAGGAACATAGCAGCTTCATCTTCAGTAACAAGATGATTGTGTACTGTTCGTTAGAAACGTCGGTACCTATTTACAAAATCGATATGTATCAAAATCAGAGAATAAATGAATCATCAAATTCTCGCTGGTTTGTCTGATTTTATGTCCAGTTTATGACAAAATTGGTGCTAGGTATATGTAAAGACGCCAAGAAGAAGAAATTCCTGCATTTCATGTATAGGGAATGTAATTTAAAAAATCGTATAAGCTTCTTGTATCGTTATCAAAGTGAGCACGTTGATGCGGAGAGCAAGCGAAGAGGAAAGAAATGTGGAAATTGTTCTTGCTTATGAAATACTGGTAAAGAAATATTATGAGAAAAAGCGACTTTAGAGATGACGATGCACAAATATGAAAATACCGGGATGCTGATAAGTCTTTAGCCCGACCAGGAAGGAAACAAGCTCGGAAAGCATGTCAGGGACGCGCGCGAGCTGTCATCAAGTTGTTTTTTCCTGCAAGTCAAGGTGCCGAAGGAAATTCACGCCATTCTGACACAAACATTAGCTTGTTTCTTTCTTGGTCGGGCTAAGGACTTATCAGCACCCCTGTAATTATCGTGTGCATGTTACGCGCTTTGAGCAGCGGCCATTTAAGTTGAAAATGCTTCACATCTCTGTACAGCGTCATTATTTGGTAACTGCTGTGAAGCGTCGTCGCGTTAATAATATTTATGTATAATTTTTGTAATAACATTTCTTGAAGACTGTTCCTTGCAGGCCCATTCCAATACTTACAGCAAAGATACAAACAACTTTATAGTAATCTGTGATACAGCAAACACGTGTAAAGTTACTGGCTGTCGCACAAGGACTGCGCTTCGATCCACGACAAGATTCCTGCGCTCGTCAGCACCCACCAGCATCAACAGCTAGCTCTCTGAATGAAGCAAGCTCCCACATATTTGTCATCAAGCGTTCTCTGTTCATGGTAAAGTAGTAAATACCGCCCTAGTACTGACTTACCTCCCCTCAACCCCCACTTTTGCAATTAGAAACACCAACAATATTACAGACGTAAATACCGGATTGTCTGAACAACTCAGCTACAGGACGTACATTTTATCCTGTTCCTGGACAAGGCAGTTTTATCGTACAGGCAGACGAGAATTTATAGAGGTTCGAGGCTTTTTATGTAGAGTAAAGTAAACTGAGCTGCAAGCTACAGACAGGATTTTAATTCTCGGTGGAAATAAGATTCCTACGCCACGAACCTCCCGCAAGAGCTGCGCGTAGGGACACGATAAATTGGACAGCCTGTGTAATAATGTGCGGTACTTACTGCAGGAAGTAAAGATGATGTCTAAAAAGAATCTCGTTAGCTATGATACGCCCCCCCCCGACATGACGACAGAAACCATTGTCTAAAAATCATTACATATGTTACAGCATCACATAACCATGCATGTGACTGTATCCCCTCGAAAGATATCAAGTCCTTTCACATAAATGCATATCAAACTTCACATCTATTTTTAGAGTGAAAATAATCCGACATCACTTCATATTCCTTTTGAATTCATGCGTATTGTAATGACGTCACAGTTTTATGTTCTTTTGACGCTTTTGTGACGTTTCAATAGGCCTACAATGAGCTGTAGTCGACGTTCCTACATTCCTAGCAAGTTTATTCGGTTTCATTCACTGTTAATAATCTTAAGGGGCTAAATGATGTTCCAGACATGTACTGTCAGGCACATGACAGATTTTTATAAAACCTGATACATCTGTGCCGTTCCCACAATGCGGCAGTGTCGTTTGCACCCTCAAACGACCGACAGCGTTCAGGCACAAACACAAACCTGCTTTGCTGAAGAAACCAAAAGACTGGAATATTCGGACGGACGGACAAACGTAATGCCGACCGAACTGTGCAGATGCTTACCGGTATTGCTTATACGTCTAAATTGCTCGAAATGTTAGCAACATAAAACAGTCCTGAAATACCTGAATGTTTCTGCCGATGTGTGTAGCGAATGTTAAAATCTGCGACATAAAATATGAAACACTTGCAGAACTGTGGGACAGACAGACAGTTGAGCAGCTTGATCCAACGGCTTGCGGACAGCACGTGTTGTTACGTCACAGATACGTTTCATTGGCTGTTTACTGCACTGCACATCTAGACACAGTTGTAGGAGTACAGTAACAGAACAAAAGTGAAATCCCAATACCTTTAGAATGGGGAGAAGGAGTTCATAATTGGTGAAATGTCAGCTGATTCTTTGTATATACAACATTACAATATGGCGACGATGCGAGTATTTCAATTATTTGTGCATTCTTTGGAAAGTTGAGAAATTCTGTAGCGTTTCTTCAGGAAAAACCCAATCTCAAAATGAAAATGCTATTATTAAGTTGCCAAGATCCTTTATTATTACTATTATTATTATTATTACAATTATTATTGTATTATTTACATTTTCCATTAATACCAAATGTTACTGCCATTTATGAATGAAAATTGAATTTCTGTTTAACGACTGTTGAATGTAATCAAATACTATAATTCATTAGCATGTCAGTATTAGAACGAAACTGCAGAGCAAGCTAACACATCAGTTCATCGTCTAACCACACTTAATGCCCCTACTGCATCCATCCCATCACTGCAGTTTCAGACTGTAATAAGGTACGCACTGTGCACTGTGCGCTGTACGTTTGTTACACAGTTTTGTGTTGCCTCTCATCCAGTATCTTCCATCGCTAATTTATAGATTATATATGCAAATCTACACACTTGAAAATTATAATGCTATTTGGAGACTAAAATTACCTAGCATTATAAACATCCAGTCCGTACCGCGCAGTAAACACACTCAGTCTCAGTTATACAAACCAGTCAGTTAATGCTGTATAGGGAAATAATCGTTGTTTGTTCTCAGATCCACACAAAACACATACATACAGCTGTGTGGGCAGAACGTAGAACTATATATAAAAGACCCAGTCCGTACCGCGCAGTAAACACTCTCCGTCTCTGTTATACAAACCAGTCAGTTAATGCTGTATAGGGAAATAATCGTTGTTTGTTCTGAGATCCACACAAAACACATAAATACACTGTGTGGGCAGAACGTAGAATTATATATATATATATAAAGACCCAGTCCGTACCGCGCAGTAAACAGTCTCAGTTATCCAAACCAGTCAGTTAATGTTGTGTAGGGAAATAACCATTGTTTGTTCTCAGATCCACACAAAACACATAAATACAACTGTGTAGGCAGAACGTAGAACTATATATAAAAGACCCAGTCCGTACCGCGCAGTAAACACTCTCCGTCTCTGTTACAAAAACCAGTCAGTTAATGTTGTATAGGGAAATAATCGTTGTTTGTTCTGAAATACATCGCGTTGGTGAAGCTGAACGTTTGTGAATGTAAAACCTGGCGGTACACAAAGTTAACAACTAGTCTCCGTAACAAACAAACAAACAAACAAATATAATCCTGCGTTTGTCAACACGCTTTCCGCGACGCTGTATTCTACAGTGGCCGCACGAAGAAGCAGGCAGTATATTATCATTTCAGGAGGAGCTTTAAAACGGAGGCAGAAAGCGAATATACTCGCATGTTTATTCATGTCCGTTCTCGCCTGCATCTTGTATCGAGCCCGAGGGTAATCAGGCAGTTCTGGTGCAGCATGGCAAGGCGCTACACGGCCCGCCTTTGTTAGGGTCTTGCACATGATTGGTTCATTATTAATGAGTGCGAATTTCATGGCTGTCATGTCTAAACACTCTGCACTAACACACACACACACACACACACACACAAGTTTAAATGTTGCGAGGTTTCGAAGTAATAAGGCTGCGAATCGACTCGCATGCTGCAGAAGACGGGCTGCTCACTGCAGACAGAAATCCACTTCTGAAAGGGTAATAACAACATCACAGTGCTTCATGTCACATCCGTGTAGCCAGGAATGGCCCATAGATATTGCATGTCGAACACAACGGTGTGTGTACGAACCACTCATAAAATGACTGCAGTATGACTTGCATTCGCCTACAGCACTGTTGTGTTGGACCGGCATACACTTAACAATCAACTGACACAATACATTTTTTGTGCCAACATCAGTGCCAAATTTCACTGAAATTCGTGGAGTATTTTAGGACATGAAACTGGAGTGACCAGAAATATATATCAAACATTACCTTTCGACAGGAGAGACGTATATGGGGTTTTGGTGGGGAAACCTGAGGGAAAGAGCCCACTTGGAAGACCCAGGCGTAGATGGGACGATAATATTAAGAAGGATCTTCAGGAAGTGAGATGTGGGGGCATGGACTGGATTGATCTGGCTCAGGATAGGGACAGTTGGCGGGCAATTGTGAATGTGGTTATGAACATTCGGGTTCCAAAAAATGCGGGGAATTGTTTGACTAGTTGATAACCTGTAGGTTCTCAAGAAGGACTGTGCTCCGTGGAGTAAATCAGTGAGTATTACCTTTCGACTAAGGGTTCATTTCAAGCACTTTGTGCATAGAATATCTAAAGACAAAAGCATAAAAGGATCCACAGCATACTTACTTAAGAAAAAAAACCTTCGAAGAATCCGAGAACACGCGACGTAATGAGACTGGCTAAAATACAGCAAACTCTTTTCCAGTGCACGGAACACTTATCTGTAAGAACACACAACCGGTGCTCTCAAGCGACCATAACTTCATCGATGTTGCAACACAGGACGGAATAATTTAGGTTGTACTTTGGCTCATGCGGTTACTGGCCGGTCACGCACCGCGGAGACCTTGTTTCGTTCCCAGGGCAACCGCCGAGAGATTGTGATAGCGAAAGTAACATTGGGGGCAGTTTTCTTAGGGGACGTGAGCCCTACTTGCGAGTATCGTCCCACCAACGCTTGATACTTGCTCATTCAAGTACAACTGACACTATACACAGAACATGAACAAGTAGTTACACCTGTTCGTGTTATTTATAAAGCTGCTGAATGTCTTACTGCACAAATTAGAATTATTTAATCTTATGCTGAAGAAATGCAAATACTCTGCCACAATCACAGTTCGAATAATTGTTTTCAACAATGAAGTCAGTGATGTGAATGTCTCTCACCTCATTGTTTAGCGCATGCACCACGTTCTTTGTGCCAGTTGTGGGAAAACTAGAACGCTAAACGCGTGGCAACTTTCAGCGACCTAATCTGCACACAACGCTAATGAAAACACTCGTCCATCGTGTCTCAAGATGAGATACAGGGGCTGACGGACGATCACTGCCAGCGTCCAGAGGCACAAAATGCCGGCTTCTGCTTCACACTGAAGCCACTGCCTCAAGGAACATCAGTGGAGTGCTGCCAGTACAGAGGCACCACACACAAGTATGCTGTGTGCGCAAAACGCAGAGATTAATGTTCAGCCAGGTGATGCGTTAACCAGCCAGCCTAAGTTGTTGTGTCCAGTGTTCCTCGATCACACAGGCTAACTCGGTTCTGACTTGTTATTTACGTGACTGTACTTTAAGCCTGTGAGAGGGGGGGGGGGAGATATGTGTCAGCTCCAAGTACAGAAAGAATGTGTGACCTTTGCTGTTGTGCACACACACTTTCTCTCAAGACTCACATATTCCTGACATAAATCCATTAATCCAGTCAAATTTTGCACCCAGACATAAACAGCAAGCTAAGGATGAATGTTATTAAAACTGGGAGAGATTGTAATCGAAATTAATGACGTAATTCCGGTTTCGACAGTTGCTGAAAGCCGCGACGCGCACAGCTTCAGGGTATAACGTCCTGTTGCTCTTTGGTGCAGTACAGCGAACATGATACCTATTCACAGATTATGAAAATCTGTTTTCCTACCCACACATGAAGACTTTCTTGTCCGTCTTGGAACGGAAATGAATGCCAATTTGCTATTTAATAATGTATTTTAAGTACGCGCAAACAAACTGTAATGATGGAACTGTATTTAGGTGACTGTGTTTCGTCTACTGTTGATGTCGCTGTCTTAACGCTAATGTTCCGGATGTTAGAACCAGGGACATGACGTCCTAACATTATTGACATAGTGAAATTTGGCCGTCAAGGCAGTTTCCGTGAGAAGTATTTTAGGATATTCGCAGAGTAAAACCAACAAGATGCAACGTTTCACAATTTCTTTATTTCTGTAAGACGCTCTACATGTTTCAGACGGGTTTTTCTGTCCATCATCAGAAGTTTCAAACTGCACATACAGCGTCAGGTATTGGTCTGACGCTGTATGTGCAGTTTTGAGCTCCTGATAATGGACGGAAAAAACCGTCTGAAACATGTACAGCGTCGTACAGAAATAAATAAATCGTGAAACGTTGCATCTTGTTGGTTGTACTCTGAGAATATGTTAGCGATGCACGGGCCTATGAATGTTAGAAGTATTTTAGGGTTTTCCTTATATTCAACGTCAGTGTTTAGTTCCCCCTTAGTTCCGTAATTCGCTGCCATATGATGTTTTATTATAATTCTTAGAAGGAAGCATACTTTAATAACAAATTACAGAAGTTCATAACTTATTTCTGTGTAGACCCCATGTTTCCAGTTATTACGGATTCCGACCATGTTATATTTTTAAAAAAAGTTACCAATTATCTGACTGGGCGTGACACCTCTGGTGACTTCGCTCTGCTTTTGTCCCCATAACTTTTCCCCGCATCCCAGCAAAGGGTCTAGCGTCGATCAGGTGTCATTTTTATGTTCAGATGGTCAAATGTTTCTTAGTTCTTCTCAGCTCGAATCTCACACAAAACACGGTCTGGTGTGTCTCAGTTATGTTCAGGTCGTCAACTGTTGTTTCAGTCTCTACCCGTAGTTCACAGAGAACACAGCCTGTACCTATTATAAAGAATAATTACATTGGATGCTAGCAGGTGTTTGTGTATGGTGTATGTGAAGTTTGACCAGTTTTAAACAAATCGGATTATGTAAGTAAATTTTACCAAAAATTTAAAACACGAAATTTGATGAAAATTCGTCCGTTAGGAGTTGTACTGCTCCAAGCTGACAGACGGCTGGAGAGAACAGGCCGGATATTGCGTGGCTAATAACATCTTCTCGCAGCTGGGGTGCAAAAGCACTCAAATGTACACCTTATTTAACCGAGAGCCAAACGTGGCGGCTACAACTTTAATACTAGTATAGGGTGTGTGCAAACTGCATAACGATACATAGCTTAGGGTGTGTGCAAACTGCATAACGATACATAGTATAGGGTGTGTG
>Ga0136643_10015054_pt1 | contig 11625 bp, 4 predicted proteins | sample TergutLab28metaG_FD_96883 | JGI IMG/M metagenome (GOLD analysis project Ga0136643, IMG submission 96883) | Labiotermes labralis P1 segment gut microbial communities from Petit-Saut dam, French Guiana - Lab288 P1 (version 3) (version 3) | ecosystem: Host-associated > Arthropoda: Insects >...
AAAAAAAAAAAAAAAAAAAAAAAAAAAAAAAAAAAAAAAAAAATGAAAATTGAGGTAGGGAAGAAAAAGGAGAGCATGAAGAAAACATGGAATTAGTCTGTATAGTTCTCGTTAGATGTCGAATTCGTTTGTGTTATGTAAGTTGGGTGTTACGTCCCTCAGAATTACAACGTACGTCGAAACACGTAGCGTGTTGCCAGTTAGCGGATAGTCTGACCAGTTCAGTTCTCGCCGGCTGCCACGAGAACGGCGTTCACTTCTTGGATACTTGACCCTATAAGATGGGACCGATAGGTTGTCCCGAAACGTCGGTAAGGAATTACAGTCGGGTATGCTACAACGAATGATCCTACAACGAACGAATGCTACAACGAACAGTTTTTATCAGTAAAATCAGGATGCTATAATGAACGCGGAGGAATGCTATCGGCCAACGTAGCAGTCGCGTGCGCATGACGTGTCGGGCCTTCCCACTTTGATTAGAGCGTCAGTCACCATCTTTGTTATTGTTTGTAAGGTTCACGTATCATTTTAGTTCAGTTATATGCTTATTTGCGCCTTTAGCAGTGATAATATTTTTTTAATCTTGTATATAATTTTATATTATTTTTCACTTATATTTTTTATTCTATATTATATTTTTCTTGTTTAAATGGTTGTGTTGGATGGCGACTTTGCTGTAGGCTGTGGGCCTGGAGCGGATTACCCCTAAACACATATATTTCAATGTATGCTAGAACGAACAGGTGCTCTAACGAATGAGGTTCTAGAACCAACTACGTTCGTTTAAGCATACCCCGTTGTACTACTTCTGGCTGCATAATAGCCCAAGAAGAGCGCAGATCTCATCTGCTTCGCGGCGGAAGTTTGAAATCACGGAACGTTTATCCGAGTCTAAGAAACTTTCTTTGAATCTTTGCTCACTAGGATTTGTAAATGTTCGAGCGAAACAGCGTTATTTGGCACAAAATGAAACGAAAACTGGCTGTGTATTGTTTTACTGATAAGCGAGTTAATTAGCTGATATCAAACGGAAAGAAACTTTCAGGCCCCGTGGAATGTCTTTACAAGCGGGGGTTTACTTCGCATTTTTCGTGAAGGAAAACCGTTCAGTAACGATGTGATGTTGCTTTTCAGTACAGTGGATATTGTTACAACATTATTCCTGCGCTGTGTAGTGTGGTAGCAACGTGCTGCTTCCATAGGCCTTCCGATATGCCATCAGATTCGGTTCTACAAAGGAGAACTTATGTATGGTTTACAAAAGAGCTGTAAAGAGCGAAATGTGCTGGGTAGACCCATTGTGATATCCGACCCGTCTTAAAGACCTGCCCTCCATTCCCTCCGCAGGAAGTGCCCTATATCCGGCCCGCCTCGACCTCTCACAACTTCCTATTTGCTGGGGTCATGCCAACGGTTGCACAATCTGTGGTGCGCGAACGATTTTCGACCCTTCACCTCACATGACGGTTAGTTTCTCTTCATTTCTTTTATCATTTCCGTTTTTTTTCATTTTTTCCCCTTTTGTTATGTGTTCATGAGCCGTAATAGCTTAGTAAGAAGAGTAATCGGCTACCGGTTGAACGACCGGCTTTCGATTCCCGGCAGCACATCCAGGCTGGCTGTACAGTAACTTGAACACAAGGGAACTGTTGACCGGGGATTAAAGCGACCTAGCGGAATGGGATAAATGCTGATGTCGGGATTTATGTGGTAGGCCTACCGTATGGTCTGGAAATATACACTGACATTTTGAAGGAAACTATCTGCCAGACAGCACGGTGTCACGTCCCACTGTAAAAATATAGTTTTAGTTAATGACACTGGCTCTGTGAGATTTTAAGCTCCCACCGCGGTGACTTTGAAGGTTTCTGTCTCGTGGTATATGACGCCGTGCAGAGTCCTCAGAAACGCCACAACCATGATTTTAAGTCCGTATATTCTATTTAATTTTTTTGTTTGTTTATTTTTAAATGTTTTCGGATAATCGGCTGTTCCAGTAACCGTCCTGTTGCTCTTGTTACGACGGTAGATCAGAAGATTTATTTACAATGCAGTTTTTTTTTATTTTTACGCCAAACAAAACAGTTCATATGCAGTTGTACTGCTGTCCCACTCGGTTTCCACGTAGTTCTCGCTACACTTGAGGCATATATCGCAGGACCACGTTATCTTTCTCCTATCGATATCATTCCTTCTCCTGTGCCATCGGCCATTGTGTCACAAATGAAACTACATCGCGATCTTTTTATGACTCTTCGCCATGATTTTGCTTCAGCGCTGGAAACAGATGATAATCGCTCGGCGCCTCATCGTGGCTGTACGCGGGATGTTCCAGGGTTTCTTCAGTTACGGAATTATACGACGTATAAACTTATTTTCTGACAAATCCCCGTGCTTAATTAACCTCACTCTGGTCCTTTGCATTCCTATTTGCGTGAGATTCTCTGAAATTAAAACGTCTAATAGTGACATCTGACGCAGTCTTTGGTTACGAATGATGTTACGTGGGCTCTTCATCAGGGCTGATTCAGCACGTATGCCAGTTTTTTTTTTACCACTCGGCGATATATGATCTTAAGTGACTTGAAAAGACACCCTAGCTCGATGCCGACCACTCTCATCCCTTCGGTACTTAAGGATGTACACCCTTTTAGTAGCATCGCTGTGAGTTCGTGATTAAGACTGGACTGTCACGTTACATCCTGGACTCTCCCCTCGTCGTACAGCAACATGCGTTGTGAATTTTTCGTGTCTGTATATTGTAATGACCACATAACGTGCTGGCTGAACTGTTGAGCACTGTACGTAACTGCAGTCGGCACGGCGTGGCCGCTGTAAAGCAGGCAGCATTTCGCAGTACGTCCGTAGCTTCACTCGCTCTTCTCCACGTTTATGAAAATCCTCTCTTCTGTAAGGTCCGCAAAGGTAAATGTCCCGTCCATTTTATGCACGCTGTGGTAGACGTACACTAAACTTTATTGGGCCATTTTGATTCTGTTTCGTTTAAGGGAAGCTGATTCAGTCGGTATAGTTCGATTCCCGGCTGGGGTAAGAGGTTTTTTCTCTCGTCCAAAACGTCCAGACCAGCTCTGGAATGAACTGTGTTAAGATCTGAGGTTACTGCGGCGACAAATTTGGGATATGACGCCGTGTAGGTTGATAACTGTTTACCATACTACGCAGTGCCACATTTCATAGGACCGTAAACTACGGAATGTGTCAGTTTAACGCTGAACCAAGCAGTGCGCATTGTTACGACTGCCATGTAAGGAATTTAGTCATCTGTGGAGGCCATCCAGAAAGCGCATGATCGTTGGTATTGTTGTCATACTGAATGATCATGGACAATAGGACTGTTGTTGATTGTTTCCATCTGTTCCGTGTTCTTAGGTCATCTTCTATGACAGCGACTGGAACCCAACGGTGGATCAACAAGCCATGGACCGCGCTCACAGGCTGGGCCAAACCAAGCAGGTTACAGTGTATCGGCTGATCTGTAAGGGAAGTATTGAGGAACGAATCTTGCAAAGAGCCAGAGAAAAGAGTGAGGTAAGTGGTACACTTGCTGGCTGCAAAGAGCGCGTAATGACACAGTGTCATGCTCATGACCGATGGGAGTGTTGGTAGTAGTTACTTGCATTTTGTCAGATTGCTTCTGGGAGTGAGACGCGATGGCATTGCAGTTTTCGCTGCTCGACCTATCCTGCTCCCTCAGGCAAGCTCACTTTGTCCTCAGAGTGAAGACACGTGCGATGTAAGAGGAGCTGCTGTGTTTTGGTGGCCCACCCATCATTGTGGGGCGCTTCCGTCTGTCATTTGATTTCGTTACGTGAGACGATCGATGTGCGACGTGCGTCAGGGTGGCCTTGATAGTCCCGTGTGAGATTTCCTATGTTTATTTCGCCATCGTCAGTGCCAGATAGATTCTGCGGCCCACCCAGCCTGTGTCAGATATTGTTTAGCGGGAGGCTGACCGCTTTTGTCCTGACGCCGGTTGTGATTACGTACAACCGTGGTTGTGACGTAAGGTATTATAACTGCATGTTGCTGGGCGGACTGATGAAAACCACGAAAAAGTTTAGTCAGGATTGTCTGTGTTCCGGCCGAGCATTGGAGCTATACCTCCAGTCTTCCATAGTTCTTAATCACCATCGTCCAATCTCGGTTTAAAAAGTGAAGGGAGAGTTTTTCCTATGGTTATCATGAGTACCGTGCTGTGAAGATGTATGAGGGAATGGAGGTGTGGCGCCACGCCTTTTTATTCTAGGCGTTCGGTGGAGGTAATTGGTCAGCTTCACCCCTCGGCCGTTTTATCACCGAAGAAAGGGTTCTTGTTAAGCATCACATAGGGCTTGGTGGGCTCCTAAACAGTATGGAGGCTGTGGAGAGGAGCGGGAAAATGTATGTCTTTGCCGGGAAACAACCCCTGATTTCCCATGGTCATCCAGGCCTGAGCTTAGTCACTGTAATGACTGAGCTAACCCGGCAGCACCAAAACATGCCTGAGTGAGCGTCGGCTTTACACCTGCGATTGCAAACTGAAGTTATTGCGTGTGTCGTTTAAAGTGGCGGAGTAATAAAGTGACCAATAAATGGTTAGGATTCGAAAATAATACTTAGAGTTCCATAGGAAAGAGACGGAGTGTGTCGACGCCAATGGCTTTTGATAATTTGGCTATCCTCATGCTGCCTGACTGCGGATTTCTTGCAGTTCCTTTCTGTGGTTGTCAGCATAACAACATTTACACATAGTTATTGGCCATCCCTTCTTTAGAATAAACACCGTTGCTTGTTATGAGTAACAGACCAACAAGTGCATTACAGATGCGTAAATTTATCGTATTATATACAGCGTAACCTGGTACATGTTTCGGCCACCTGTTGTGGCCATCTTCAGGGAGGTGTTCTCTGAAGGATATGTTACGGAGAACGTCAAAATAATTTAATTTACAGATATTAAATGTTGAGTTTTAAATAAAAGTTTAAAATCTGAGTTAAAATATAAAATATTGATGAAACTATATGCAATGTATTAATTAAACCGTCTTTACACAACAATGTAACAACAGTTGCAGATTATTATTACAGCTCTTCTTCAACTAAGCAACATGTTTCGGCCTTACTCGGCCATCATCAGGCTTACAAACACTGAATGTACCTTGACTAACACCATTGTTTGTAAGCCTGATGATGGCCGAGTAAGGCTGAAACATGTTGCTTAGTTGAAGAGTTGTAATAATAATCTGCAACTGTTGTTATATTGTTGTGTAAAGACGGTTTAATTAATACATTGTTTACGTATACACAACGGGATGGGAACTATGCAATTTAGAAAACTATATGCGCTGAGTTGCGTGTTGATATGCTGTGTGTGTGGTGACACCTTCTTAGCGGAGGTGGTGGTGTTGCGTCTGCTGGTTGTGCTGTACACCTGCCTGAAGATGGCCACAACAGGCGGCCGAAACATGTAGCAGGCTACGCTGTTTATAATACAGTGCGTGGTCGTGAATCTTTTACAACCCGTTGCCTGTGTTTGGTTTCGTTTCAGATTCAGCGCATGGTCATCAGTGGCGGAAACTTCAAACCCGACACCCTGAAACCGAAAGAGGTCGTTTCTCTTCTTCTTGATGACGACGAAATAGAAAAGAAATGTGAGTTTGGCAGCTTCCATTTTGTCTTCTTGATATCATGTTGTTGCAGAATCTTTAGCCAGAGGAGCTGAATGAATGAATTAATGGGACAACTTGTGATAAATACGCGTAGATGGGGGGACTATATTAAAATGGTTTGCAAAAAAAAAGTGGAATATGACATTGTAAACTGGATTCGTGTGGTGCGGGATGGAGACAAGTGGTGGGCTTTTGTGAACACGGTAATGAAATGCTTAAGAAACTTGTACAGAATACCAGAGAGATTTCTTTCTTGTACCCAGATCGCCAACGACAAGCGGAAAGACGAAGCCAGGAGGAGGCCCGTGCAGACGTTTATCGGGAGAGAGACCGGGAGCGAAAGCGGAAACAATACTTGGGGGTGGTCAAAGTAAGTATTCTTGATGGCGTCATTAGCATGAGAAATTTCCGTCAAGATTATGGTGCTCCGAGATGGCAGCGTCTGCGTCGTGCTGGGTGGTTCACTCATAGACACGGTCGCAGTGCTCTGTTGTCTCTGTCTTTACCATCTCTACCCGCACGTAGCTTAATCTTTTCTCCTGAAGATGGAGGCAGAAGGTTCCTCCGAAGCATTCGCATGTGCCAGACTAAATGTCATCGCATCCCAGTAAAGGTAAGCCATGGTGCTTATCTAAATAGCACGTAGTGAAGGTGTATGAGGAAGTAGAGATGTTTTTGACTGCGGTACTAGATTGAGATGAGTGGTCAGCTCCACGCTGTGACTGTTTTAACCTCGGGGAAAGAACTCCTGGTACCCATTGGGGAGTAGGTTGGCTGGTCTTCAGAGCCTAGCTGGATGCAGTGGGAGGTTCGAAAAATCTCTTGTCTCGACCGAGTACCGAACCCACATTCCTTGGCCGTCCAGATCGTTGCTTGGTCACTATACTGCTTGCGCTACCCCGGCCTCTTCGAGGAGATTATGAGCTTGAAAATTACCTGTAGTATATATAATTTTCTTGTACACTGCGTGACCGATTTTGTCCAAACTTGAAATGGTAGGCCAGCATAAAATCTTGTGGAGGTTTTTCGATTTTTATGAGTTCGGTTCAGTTCAGTTTAGTCCTTAGACGGATTGTGATCAAACTTGGTGTGTAGCAGGCAGTAGGCAGTGAAGGAAGTGTACTGATCTGTAGCAGCGCTATCGCCAAGCGTGCTTTTGTACGTCAAGACTTGCAGTTTTAAGCGTCTGTCCTGGTAGTTTTGTGGCTGTTTTCAAGTGAGGTGGCCGCCGACGAAATCAGTAAAACGCTCTATGGTTGATAGCTATGAAAGAAAATATGAAACTGTGTCGCGTAAAGCATTATGTAACGGTCTAGCGACACAGCGCTATAGTACTTGCACTCTAGTATGGCATCTGTTGGGTTGACCCCCTTGTGAGGTCCGTAGTAGGCTGTTTTGTAATGACAGTGGATGTTAACATTAAATCCTTACGGGAAGTGACGCCGTGTGGTTTGGTAGATAGGTACCAACATTTTGGGGAGACCCTCTGCTGCCATCTGCAGGGGTTTTGCTGGAAAGTTTTGACAGCTGCTTTCCTTAGGCTTTCAGGAATTGTACATCGGTAATTATGCAACGTGTTTGTATCAGGGCGGTAACTGAATGTTGCTGTGTATTGGGACGTGACGCAGTGTAGTTTTTTAGAAGGATGACCGACCTTGCAGAGGATCCTGCAGGCCCCATCTACACGATCTGTCCTTCCGTCACGGTGTTATGTCCCTGAAGACAGTGATCTTACTTATATCTTCGTGTGCGTAATACGGTGATGTTTGTCAGCTTCACGCTTCGAACGCCTTTACACCCATGCGAGAAGTCCCCTGTCGTGTAGGAGGATTTGTAGATACAGCCAGTCTGGAAGGAACGCAAAATACCGTGCCCTAACCAAGAATCGATCCTTTTCGTCTTCCTTACCGACTGAGCTACCCCGAATCCGATCAACATGACGACGATTCGAATTCATGTGATCGGTAAAGGCGAATCTTTGAATTCCAAGTAGTGTGGCCCTGTAGAAGTTGCAGCGTGTCATATCATGGTCACTGCGTGTTCTCGGAACCGACCCTCAGGGTTACCGTCCACGCGAGACGTCATCATGGCGCAGCCTCAGGAGGCGGAACAAAACGTCTTGTCCCAAGCAGAATAATATAACGTACCGGTTTTGGCTGCTTGGGGCATAAGTGGGACATAGTTCTGGCAGAAAATGTCACGTGCTGGTATTTTGGAGAACTGAAGTGGCATTCCGGAGCAGACATTGTGGCCCATCTGTACAGGATGCCCTGGGCATAATGTTAAAAGTGTTACGGGCCATGATTCTTGCGGAAAATTAGACATGCTGGCATATTAGGGAGGTGAAATGGAATTCCGGGACAAATAATGTACGGGAATGGCCTGCGCTCTGAAAAATGTTAGAAGTTGATCTGATATTCGTACGGCTGTCACATTGAACATCGTGGTCTGGTGCGATGTGGTGCCTAGCAGTCTGGAACATATTTACCGACGTAGTTTTACAAGAGAGGCAGTGTGCGTGTCACGTAACATTGAGGCGCATAAGGGTAACCACTCTTGCCGTGGAAAGCAATAAGTAATACACATTCTGCATGTGTGTTTGTAGCCTTAGTTATCGAGCATGTAAATCGCATGCGCCATTTTGTCATCTGTGGGCTGTCCGGCTGTACTGTATTTTTTCGCATTATCTCATAAACGACACGATTTTCGGGAAAAGATTATTGAGCATTAAATGTGTGTTTTGTTTTTCTCTATAACTTTTATATGAAAAATATTTCATTATAAGAAGAACTGAGCGAGATATGATAAAAAAATGTATATCGATCTTCATGTGAAGTACCGGTTATTTTTATCAGATATTTAATGAAACTTGAATTTTCTCGGCAGATTTTCGAAAAATATCCAAATATCAAATTTCGTGAAAATTCGTCCAGTGGTAGCCGAGTTGTTTCGTGCGGGCGGACGGACGGACGGACGTGGCGAAGCTAATAGTCGCTTTTCTCAGTTCTGCGAACGCGCCTAAGAAAAAGCTGCACGGCACCACATACCAGAAGACGGTAATCGTGAGTTGTCGTCGCTTTTAGACGAGTTTTCTTGCCTTCACCTTGGGCGGAGAATACTACACGGCGTCATATCCCAGAAGACCGTAGTCTTAGTACCATCGCCATGATTATCTCAAGCTCATATCAGGCACTGTGTGCTGTGATGAACTTTACAATATTACTTTTTTATGTGAATGTCTGAAAATTGTTAAGGAATGTTTTCTGTTCTAGAGCGAGCCCAAAAGGATCCGACTTGAAGACGGACACGAAGACTCCGTCCTCAGCATGGACTCGACACCACCCAGTCCGAGTCAAAGTGAGGTAAGTGCCACTGAGTTCGTCTGGACCAGCCCTGGACCCTTAAAACACATGTTTGTGGCTGGACCCAAAGAGTTGAAATTCTGCCCTTATTGTATCATACTTCGGTTTTATCAAATAATGCATCCAACATGGATCACAAATACAGTTGTTACTTATTGTTTACTACATGTTTCGGCCTTCTAAGACATCTTTTAGGGATACTGTTTCATTGTTTGCAACTACATTGCGTTATATTATATGTATTTTGTTTACCTTTTTTTCGTGTGACATCCGGTTGTGAGTCAACGATGTGAAAAGGTAAAATCATTATCAGTCACAACTCAACTCTCTGTATTAGACAAAGAGTCTGTGTTTCTACTTGAGCAACACATTTCGACCTAAACTAGGTCATATTCAGGCTCTCAAAACAACAAAAAAACACATCGAGGAAGATGATGTACAATTAATTGCTTCTAATTCATAAAATTTAAGATGGGTGCAACAAATTAAAAGAATGCAAAATAGAGTAATATAAATTAGAGTAAGTAAATAAAATAAATATCTCTGATTAATATGTTTTATTCTGTTTTATGTTACTCAGTTGTGCATTCTGTCAACTTGTTCTACTCATATTTTATAAGAGAGAATCTATTAATTGTACATTATCTTCCTCATTATGTTATTAAACGTTTTTGAAGTGTCTGAAGATGACGTAATTTAGGTCGAAACATGTTGCTCAAATATACATACGGACCCAGTTATCTAATCCAGATAGTTGTGCTGGACTGATATTGATTTTTTATTAATATTTCCTTTATCATAAATAAAACATGTCATATTCTTGATTATCTTCTTGCAGTATTGATTGGTATCCCTGAAGATGGTCATGAAGGCCGAAACATGTAACATGGGTTAAGTAATGTGTTTGTGCTCAGTGGGTGTGTATCTTGTTGGTCGTGTTGTATGATCTTCACACATTGTTTCCACACGTAGCAAATAGTTCTTAGAGTTACGTCTTTACATTGAATGTATAATGAAAAGATATGCAGTGTACAAAACTTTACTTCTTCACCCCCTATAAGTACTTGCGGTGGACCTAGGCAACCATCAGCTTTGCGTTTGGTTCGGTCGTGTAGGTGTCCTGTGTTTGTTGTGCAGGTGTCACAGGGAAGCGGAGCGCCTCCTCAAGATGAAACAAGTAATGAGGGTCTGGTGGTGGATGTGGACAGCCCTGCCACTTCACAGAGTAAGTACTCACTGCTAGTGTCGCCCTGCATTTTGTGTGTGTGTGTGTGTATATATTGTGTGTGCGTGCCTGTGTGTGTGTGTGTGTGTGTGCATACGGGCGTGGGCGTGCGAGCGCGTGCGCGTATGTGTGGAGTTTTATTAGGTTCGATATTAATGTTTTGAAAGCAATAAGTTTGCGGGTCAACCAATGTGGAATGCAGTCTTTTGTAGATGTGCTAACATTAAGTCAGGGGTGCACATATTTATAAAAATCTAGGAGCTATCTCAAAATTCTAGGCATCAGAAGAGTGACATGAGGCAGGTTCATTACTGAGGACCCACAAATGGAGAGCGCCATGGTACAAAATTTAGTTTCCGCGGTGACCTGGCATCAGGGATTTGTGCATCCCTATATTGAATCATTTGTATGGGTTTACAGCTTCTGAAGTAGTTCAGGTGTGTGATTGTACGTAATACAGATCTTCATAGTTTGTAGTCTTCATCAAATGTTATTACGGTTGTAAATAATATCAGTGTTTTGTGACATCTCTAACCTTACATTGTTACCTTATCATCAGTAGCATCAGTTTACCTATCTTGTCTTCCCTGCCCACAGTAATACCCTGAATTGATACGATATAGTGAAATAACATTACCGTCAAAGACTTCTCTTCAAGACGCGTTTAAAACATGAAGGATAAGTGCACCGTAAAACAGGCCATGAAGGCCCAAAGGGACAGTAGAGTTATTGCTCTGGTTTTTCTTTAACCTCGGCGCTGGATGGGGTGGGTGGTCAACGCCATGCCCCAGCCGCTTTACCCCCGGAAAAGATACCCGGTACCATTATAAAGGAGGCTGGAAGGGCCCCAGCGCCGGTTTGGACGGGTGCGGAAAATCTCGCCTCCACCGGGATTCGATCCCCGGACCGTCCAGCGTGTAGCGAGTCGCTATACCGACTGAACTATCCCGGCCAACCAAGGCTCGTTAAATCAGTATTATTTGAATTTGGTTGTATAATAGGGAGTAATATAAATATTTAGCGAAATGCGTGCATGCACACACATACACGTGTCCTTGTGTGTGTGTGTGTGTGTGTGTGTGCGCGCGCGCGCGCGCGTGAATGCACTTTACGTAAACTGCAGGCAGGTGGGTGGAGAGAGAGAGACCACTGCTCTCTAAAGGTAGCGAAACCCATGCAGTTTTAAATATATTGACGTGATTTGAAAACAGGACGAGGTGCGATGTAGCAATTTATGTAACTCTTTTTTCTACACAGTGTATTCGAAGGTTACACATATGTAACCGTCAGCTTCGCGTCGTGTCTGGCCCCATACAACCACTCGAAAACTGCCGGACGGATTTTCGCAAAGTAACTATCGGGTGGG
>Ga0136643_10015056_pt1 | contig 11625 bp, 11 predicted proteins | sample TergutLab28metaG_FD_96883 | JGI IMG/M metagenome (GOLD analysis project Ga0136643, IMG submission 96883) | Labiotermes labralis P1 segment gut microbial communities from Petit-Saut dam, French Guiana - Lab288 P1 (version 3) (version 3) | ecosystem: Host-associated > Arthropoda: Insects >...
CTTGAATCAATCGGGCTGTATATCGCAAAGGTGCTACCGAGAAAAGAGGACGGACAGCACTACTCCATAAAGAGGGCAAAATCATCTACATCATCTACAGCCTTACAGAAACCTAGTAATAATGAGGGTTTGAGGGCTGTAGATACAACTGCAAGAACTGTAGATAGCCCTGCATATACAGACCCATCTACAGCAAGTCCTCATTCATCTACAGCCGACAAAGCCAGTATTTATGCGGAAACTGTAGATGATGTAGAAACTGTAGATGAAAATGACCTCTTTGCGGAGGAATGGGTTAAAGAAATTTCAAAAGCTACACCCGACAATATTCCGCCCGAATTTTTGAAACCCACGCCACCGCCGTTTCCAAAACAAGAGCAGTTGAAAATATGAATCGCAGGATAAACCGCAGTTCTTAGCTTTAGCAAGCAGAGGAATTGCGGTTTTTCATTTTTAGCCGCACCCACGCTGATGAGGCAAGTTCGTCTTGCCTCATCAAAAAAATAAAATAAAAACTGGAGGATTACCACATGGAAAAAACCAAAAAAGAGCAAGCGGAAAAACTGCAAATCAAGTTAGACAAACTTTTGCAGACGAGGGAGAAGAAACAACAGGCTTTTGACAAAGCCAAGAAAGAGTTATCCGAACTTTCCAAAAGCATTGACAGCACAAAACTGAAATTGTTTGAAATCCTACAAAGCGGTTCTGATGATACGGCGTTTTCAGATTGGGCTAAACGGAAGATTAGCGAAAATGGAAATCTCGCAAACGGCAAATCTGCAAATTTATTAAACACAGAAAAGCCAGCATCACAAAATCATCAATCACAGCCAAACCAAAATCATCAACAGGGCAAAGAGCAAAATCATAATCAGCCCCAACAGTAACAGCAAAACCCAAACCAGCGGCAGTAAGCCGCAATCTAAAACCGCAAAACCCGCTCATGTAGCCGCTCGCAGGTTTTGTTACTTTTTTCAAAAGTAACCCCTTAGCACCTTTGACACGCCATTTCGCCTTTCGGCTTCATGGCGCATCAAAGGTGCAGGGGGGTCTGCCGACGGCTTTGTGTGCCTACGGCACATGAAAATCACAAGACCATGCCTGTGCTTCCTTAATTATTTTCGGAAGCGTGGGCTTGCTTGCGCTGTTTGCAAATTTTCATATTTGCAATTATCCGCACAAGCTGAAAATCAAAATCAACAAAACTGTGAAACTTCCATAACTGCAAAATCTTAAAATTATAAAATTTCAAGAATCCAAAAATCGAAGGAGTGTTGCATATGACTAACAGAAAAATATCCCACGCCAGAGGGCGAGGTTCACTCAACCACAATAACCGCAATTACATTTACAAAAATGTTGATACAAGCAGAACACATCTAAACATTTATTACGCCAAAGAAAATTTGGCTGATGCTTACCAAAAATGTTTTGGTGAAGCTGTAGAGAATTATAACATGAAACAAAAACGTGCTGATAGGAAAATTGAGAATTACTATACTCATCTTTTCGGCAATGCCAACAAAGATACTGTTGCTACATCTTCAAATAAAGAAAAATCCTTTTATGAAATTGTGATTGGTATTGGTGATATGAAAAACACCGCCAGTAATTCTGCTGATGGTGAAATCGCCGCCAAGATTTTAGACGAATACGCAAAAGGCTTTTCAGAGCGTAACCCTAATTTCTATGTTTTCAATTCTGTGCTTCACATGGACGAGAAAACGCCACATCTTCATATTGATTATATTCCTATTGCAGGCGGTTATAAAAATGGTTTAGCTGTTCGCAATAGTCAGTCAATCGCATTAGAGCGAATGGGATTTGGTAGAAATAAAAATTCTATCAACGAGTGGCGTATTCGAGAACGGCAGATATTGAAAAATATTTGCTTGCAACACGGTTGGGAGATAGCCGAGGAAACAAAGGGGCGGGGCAAGAGCCACACGCCCGACGAGTACAAAAAAATCCGTGATGAGGTTAAAGCGGAACTTCGAGCCGACCCCGACATAATGGACGAATTACGGGCAGAGGTTGAAAGCGATTTACTCTCCGAACAACAGCACCTTGTAGACGAAATAACCAAGCACAAAGGAGAAGTAACCACCCTGCAAACCCAAAAGAACACGCTGAAAAATGACCTTGATAATATCGAGGGCAAACGCAGGGTACTTGAAACCGTAACGGCTTATACCGCTACGCCCTCCAAGCTGAACAAGGCTAATGTTGTAATTCCGCTTACTCAATATAACGACTTGAAAAAAACGGCAATCGAGGGGGCGAAAAATTCAAGGCAACAAAAAGATATGCGGGATAGGAAAAAGGCACTTAATGACAGAGAGCAAGCTCTAAACGACAGAGAGGGCAATATAGAAAGCAGGGAAACAAACCTTGAAAACAAACTGAAAAAGGCTGATGGTGAAACCCAAAGATACAAACAGCTTTACAGCCAAGAGCGAAACTCTACGTCAGATTTACTCTCGCAACTAACCCATCAGAAAAGCGAAGCCAAGCGTTGGGAAACCAACTATAACAATCTTTACCGTCAGCACGTTCAGTTGAAACGGAGTAAGGGGTTGGCAATTGAGTTAGAATACGAGCACTTCTAAATGGAAATAAAAAAACAGTACAAAAAATACAGTCGCAAGATGCGACTGTAAATTGGGATTTAAGAAGAGAACCCCCAATGCTTGTTAGGATTTGGTTTTCTTGATGCTTTTAGCCAACTCCATAAGTTCTTTTGAGCTCATTTGCTTTAATTTTGTTTCGTCTAAATGCGCCAGCCCATTTGATGCTAAGACCTCGTTAATATTAACGTTGGCAAGGTCAATTTTACCTACTTTTTGACTATCAAGTAGTTTTTTAATCATAATGCCTCCTCATTTTTTGTGATTATATCTTGCATAGTTTTACTAAAAATCCCGTGAATCATATAGCTTGTGCGATATGAGCAATGAGGCAAGGATTGCTGCTACCCAAGTAAAAATCAGGCCCGTGGGAATTAGTACATCATATATGAAACCATCGCCGCTCATCATACGTGAAAAGAAACCAAAAATGGATGCGATAATGTTTTCTCCGCTATCACCCTGCAAGTTCGATGCAACAGCTAAAGCCAAAACCATAAAAATGGGAAGCATACTTGAAAAAAACTTTGCCTTCTTAAAGCCTACTTTGAATAGAACTGGTAGATTTATAGCAATTAGAAATGTCGAGATAACAAAAGTGCCAGCCACGACAATAAGTAATGGGGTTAGGCTTGGCATTTGATCAATAGAGAAAAGGATATGCCCTACGCCCAAGTATACTAACGAAACTGCTAGGGCTAACAGAATTGCAAAAATATATCTTCCCATAACGACAGTTCGCCTCGGCAGCGAAAGAGATGCAAAAAGGCGGTCAAGACCATTTTCGCCTACAGCAAATGGATAGGATGCAATATTTACGATTATTGGAACAGCACCGACTGCTATGCCTGTAATGCCCATGCTCATGTATCCGACTACAATCAAAGCACCAAAGAGAAAAAGCGTTTTCATGCTGAGGCTAGATTTTACAGACATCATTTCCAGCTTAATAAAGCTAACAATATCTCTCATTTAGTTTCCCTCCTTGCTCATAAATACTACTATATCATCTAATGTAGCTCTTTCCCATTTAACATTGACAGGAAATTGGACTTTATCTGATGCTCTAACCAACCCAATGAACTCATTGAACTGAACGCGAAATCCAATTATTTTGGCTTTTGTGGTTTCAGAAATTGATGCGGGGTCGCCTTTGACGAGCGAAAACTTGGAAGTCAGGTCATCTTTGTCCTCCGAAAATACAACAGCACCGTTCAAGATGAATGTAATTTCATCTGCTATTTTTTCCAAATCTGATATGATATGTGTCGAAAACAAAACGCTTCTTTCGCCATGCCTAACATAATCATTCAAAATTTCGCAAATCTCATCTCTGGCCACGGGGTCTAATCCACTGGTTGGCTCATCAAGTATCAACAACTGAGCCGAGTGCGATAATGCTACCGCAAGCATAAGCTTGATATTCATGCCTTTGCTAAGTTCACTAACCTTCTTGTTTTTTCCTATATTAAATCGCTTCAAGTAATTGTCAAAGTCAGATTGATTCCACTCTCGATAAAAGGGACGAATGATTTTGTTGATTTCTTCAACCCTCCACTCTGCATCATAAAACGAATCATCAGACACAATGCCAAGTTTTTGGTTTCTGTCTGTGTTGTTTGGCGTTCCAAAAATAGATATACTTCCAGCGTTATAACGAACCATGTTCAAAATGGATTTGATTATAGTAGTTTTTCCGGCACCGTTTGGCCCTACAAGACCAACAATAGAGCCTTTTGGAACAGAAAAGCTTACATTTTTTAAAGCGAAGTTTGCGTATGTTTTTTCTAAACCGAGAACCTCTAGGGCGTTGAGTTTCATATTGTCTTTCCCTCCTAATTCTAGCGAGCAGAAGCAGCTAGTTTGTACAATCTCATCAGACATCCAATCTACCTTCTCGCCTCGTAAGGCATTTCGCATTTCGAGGCGAGAAGGATATGGATTTTCTACCTGTCCCTTTTGTGCTACGCTATAAGGGGCAGGCTTGATTTATACTACATCAACAATATAATTATAACGATAATGCACCAACACATATTCGTATCCCCTTTCTCTTTAGAATATTTATTTTAACAAACGCCATCCTGCGCAGGCGATAGCACTTGTTAGAATCGTCAAAGATTACCAAATAAAGCGCTCTGAAACTCGAAGGTAGGGATTTCTCTGTTGTAACTTGTGCCTTCGCACCTAACCGAACCTTCCGTGCGAACTGCCGACCATAAAGCCAAAATGATAGCAATTATTACCAGAGGTATTTTCCACCATTTTTTTCTTTTTTTGGACACCTTTTCTTCCACAAAATCACATCCCTTATATTATGATGCTAGGGCTTTCATTCCTTCACTCTTTTGCTATGAGCTTTTTCAATTCCTTCTTTTTTTCTTTTAAGTTCTCCAATTTGCGTTGCCTCGCTACAGCTTCCGGCAACGCTTCGTCCTGACCGATGATGAGGTTGCCGTCTTGGTCAAGCACTCCAATAATTTTGACACTACTGTTTAGCTTTTTGATTGTTCCATCAATCTCTTCGATTTCCTTTTTGATTGCCGCTATGCTTTTTTTGTTATTTTCCAAGTGTGCAGGCACCATCCTTTCGACTCCGCTAGCTAGCTTCAATGTTTTTGTTTCGACTCTCTATCGCTTACTGTAAATCCATGATATCACGGTTCAAAACCAAAAACCATGCACTTTGAGGAAAGTTTTCCTTTTCTCAAACTACCAGCAGTCCAAGGAAAGAAAAACTTTCCTGTAAGTTAATGGTGAATTTTGGTAAATAGGGCTATTCTTGATATATGCTCAGGATTAAGAGCGAATATTGAGAAGCTGAGGGGATGATTCTATGAAGAAAATTATGCATTTGCTTGTAGTTCTACTGACGGTTGCTACTTTAAATGTTGATGTCTATGACTTGAGCGCAGATAACAGCTACGAGACATGCGAGATTGTACATATACAAAATGATATGCTGCTCCTGTATGACTTCAAGCTAAACACACTTATAGTCAAGTGATAGCGCAAACAAAAGACCAGCCTTTTGCTTTAGTGAAAAAGGCTGGTCTGTGTCTTTTGTTATATTAAATGAATTTCATTACTTTCTGCAAATTTTTCTATGTGTTTTAATAAATCTATCTTGGAATCTCCAAGAGCGCTACAGATATAATAGGCTTCTCGTATACATTTATACCCCTCATCTTTATTTCCGGAACTAATTAAGCCAAAACCCTTATTGTAAAGCAATTCAGCAAAGTGCGTAAACCTGCTATATCGAATGCATAACTCTAAGCCTATATTGCAAAGTCTTGACGCTTCGCTAATATCTCCCGACATGCCTATGAGCTTCGACAAATTGTACAAAATTTGCGTATATACGATTGCAAAACTTTCCATATCAACCACATGATTGTCTACCCATTTAATCAGCTCGTAGTATATTTTGATAGCCTTATGAGTTTCGCCTGCCTCATGAAGAGCAACGGCATAAGCGTTTAAGATATTTATTTCCGTTTTAGTTAAAGGGCTTCGCCATATTTTGTCAATCGAAAAATCTTTGATATTAAAATCAATGACCATTTCAAAATCATTTATGACTTCTTCAATGTCGGCATTTTTCTGTTGCTTTATCAAAACTCTTGATGATCTGACAAAGTGTTCATATGTCATTTCCAAATCAGGCATATCATCAAGCTTGTTTAGGACTTCCTCTGCTTTGTCGTAATCGCCCTTCGCATAAAGCTCGTTGAAATCATGTTGAAGCTCATAGGCTCTTTTGTCCTTGTCGCCTAGGAAAGATGGATAAAGCCCGTGAGGCTGCCCCATTCTTTCCATAAGAGCCTCAAAGGTAGCTCTGGTAGGGTTACGTGAACCGTTTTCGATCTTAGATAAATTCCCTGGCGAACATATACCAAAACTTAACTCTTCTTGGCTATACCCAAGTTTCTCGCGGTTTGATTTTATGACTTTCCCTATGTTTATCACCTTATCACTCCTAACCGTGTCCCCTATGCGTTATTGTCGTAAAATTCCCTTATCCATTATTATTTATAGCATAATTCGGCAAAAAAGTAAATCCCTAAGATAAAAAAGTTCTTGACATACACGAACGGACATCATAACGAAGCAGAAGTATTTTATTTCTGCCGTCATTCACGAACTCAGCTTCATATCATTTAGGGCAGTTCTGTATTTTTTCTACATAGCGGTCTTGATTGTGTCGAGAATGTCTATACTTGAACCTAACCTTTTCCACCCCGACTTTCAAAACTTCGTGTTGTCTATTGAATATTGTTTAATTCTCTTGGTTGTGTTTGACAAGTTCTTTGCTTACTTGCTCTAAGATGACGAGAGGATTAGGCGTATTGAGGGTAAGTTTTCAAGTGTTAAAAGCTTGTGACCGCAAGGCGCAAAGGAAAAGGCAAAAAGAGTCGGTGATAAACCATACGGAAAATTTGTTGATTGCCTTTTCTAAAAAACCCTTGACAACATTATTCCAACAATAATTAATGCCACAACTAAAGAAATTGCCACCGTAACTTATGAATATGACTGTCACAATAGAATGACAATGATGTCGAATCATAAAGGCAATGTAATGCAGTATGAATATGATAACAACGGAAATGTAGTGAATATGTTAGATAGCCTAGGTAATAGCGTAACCTTGGCATATGACCCATTAGATAGACCAGTCAAGATATTTGATGAGAATATGGGAGGACCATCTGGAGAGACATCAAATATTGATATACCCGCTAGACATTCCAATCCTCAGGGCATGGGCAATGTAATGGGCAGACGGGTTACACTTCCTCAAAACTTGATACTATTATTGACGAGGTCGTTATGGACATTTTCTCTAAGATAAAGGAAAGCCCTAGGGATCAAATCATTACAGGGCAGTTTGAAGAACGTATTGCCGGGATAAAGCTTAATCTTGAGCAGGCAAGGACTGCCCTTAATGGTGAATTTCAAATCCAATCTATGCTTGAAGGTGAACTTCTAAAAGTTATCCAAGGAACAAGTGCATTAAAACCTGAGATGCTAAACAAGAAATATGAGGAGACCAGGCGTTCTGTAGCTGAAAAGAAGCTGTTGGTTGATAGCCTTGAGCGTGAACTTGCTGGTAGCAAAGACATCATGAACCAGACTACACGGCAATACAATGATGTTTTAACTTGGGCTGATATGTACTCTGACAGTCCTATGGATGTCAAAAAGATGATTGTATCTCAGCTTATTAGTTCTGTTAAAGTTTCTAGGGATTACAGGATTGAGATTGACTTTAAAATTAGCGAGAGACAGCTTGGGCTAGATAGGGAGGTTGAGGCGGCTAAAAAGCCTAAGCGGAAGAAAGGCAGGGGTGAGCTTGGTTTGTGATTGTGGCGGTGGTTGTTGTTGTGATGAAACTTAATTGTTTCTCGGTTTTTGAGCTGTAGCGCACTCGGAAGAATTATGACAAATGCAGAGGCTCATAAACAAAATGGTGAATGTAGCGCATTTGGGGGACGAAGTAAGTTTTTCGGCATAGACATTTCCAAAGTCACTATCCAAAAGAAAAGTTAAACCCCCAAAAACGTGATGTTTTCGGGGGTTGTTAGTGGAGAATACCAGACTTGAACTGGTGACCTCCTGACTGCCAGTCAGGCGCGCTACCGAACTGGTCAGAAAATCTCCCCTGAAAAGGGAAGAAAAGCGTTGATTTCAAAGGTTTTCACAACACGCAAATTTTAGATTTCAATAATTGCTCAATGCCATATTTTTGCAATCTACCACCAGATGAATGGCATTACACCGACCAGATGAATGGCATTGTAGCAGGCGAATGAATGGCATTATGTCGCTAGATGAATGGCATTGCAAAAATTTGAATACTAGAGCCTGCGCGTTAACTCTCTCATGCTTACCCGATGCTCAATAGGTGCGCTAATAACCCAAAATGCCAGAGTCTTTTTGCACCTGGAATTGATACTGCCTGCACCGTACATGTCGATGTAATCATTGAAGAATTGAATTAGGGTTTTCATCCCATCATCATCGCTACGATTATGTGCCTCACGAACTATGTGCATCCAATCATTCGGTTTTGAATGCAATTCATCGACAAGATTACATTCTGGGTCATATTCGGTGGGATTATCTTCTATCTGCGAGGGGCGATGTCGGTATTGAGCCTTATCCACCTCGACTTGAACCATTTCGTATTGATCCCCCCATTTTGATTTGCACGCCGGACTTTCCAAAATTGCCTCGTAAAAATCTATAGGAAACAGTCTCAAACATAAATTGAGTAAATAATGTTCGATGTTGATGTGATCCATAGGAGTGTCATCGTATAACATGTGATTAAAAAAGAAATCAGCAACGAAATTTGCAACTCTGACTTTGTCCTCTGGATGAAACATCCAGATATAGTATAGTAGTGAAAACATCCAATTACTACAGTCATTTCGGAAAGCAGGGTCAACCCCAAGCAGGCACATTACTAAAAACATATGCTTGGTTGAAATGTCACTTTCTGTATCTCGAACTTCTGTTAAACTTACATCACAAACAAAATCGGATAAATGCAGCCAGACCCAATCGGCTGCAGCCATTTTCCATATGCTATCCTTTTCCGTGCAATTCCATATGCTGATAATCAAATCATTACAAAGTCGACTCATGACAGCTATGAATCCGTGCATCTCAGGCATGGATGTATTTTGACGTAGCTCTCTGCCTATATGCGAGTTGGACGACAGAGCTTTTGAAATATACTGACGCAGTTCGGTTAGTAACCTTGGTTCCTTCAGAAATCCGTCATTGTCAATTTCTGACGTTTTCAGCAGTTCGAAAACATACTGCTTTGATGGTACATGATAGAGGATATCATTACGAATGAGTTCTACAACCATTTTTTGATATTCAAATGGATCAATCTTTCTGTCTAGATGAATAGTTCTTATAAAGTCAAACACTCCAAAGGTCATCCCTTTGCCAATGTTGAGATAACTATTCATCCAACGGTCATCAACCCATGCAGGAATACCCGAATTATAGGAATGGGTCACGCAGTCAAATAGCATGGTTGTAAGGGGACCAAATTTACCCTCTATTGATGACTGCGGACAAAAGCTCAACTTGCCTTTGCTTTTGAGCTCTATCAGCCTGCCACGCAGATTTTTAAGCCACTGAACACAATCATTTTGATTAGACATGGCTTCGACAGCTCGTTCAATCATGTCGATTTCTGACTTTAGAATCATCATAGGTAAAATACTTGCTATGTTTGACAAGTCACCAAGTTTACCCAGCTCCTCAAGGGTTAAATTGTCAACTATGAAAGGTTTACCTGACTCCAGAGCCTCATTAATTCTATCTTGACGAGGCTTGATTTCGTACTTTTGCTCTGGGATCAAGCCCTTATCAAACAAGATTTTCATTAACTCAGATTCATATAATTGGATTTCCAGCAACTCGCTTGGCGCGTTCTCGCCAAAGAATAATTTGCAAGCAAATTCATTTTTCACAATATATGCGTTATTTGCTTTTGCCGTATTGTATAAGGTAACATCCTGATAGTCTGCTTTTATTGAATCCTCTGGCTCGAAGCGGTCGTCAATAATAGCAATGGAATTCTCATCATCTTTGAAGAATCTATGCAGTATCTCAAACCGCTTCTTCATTGACTCTTGAACATTAGACAATCTACCGATTTCAGAATACATGAGTGCGATTAAGCCAGGTGAAATAAATATCTTTTCAAAAACCTTCTCTATAACAGGGAATAGGTCTAAGCACTCAGCTGTAATGCATGCGGTATAATCCAGTATCACTTCTTTGCTTTTGAATACATCAACTAAGCTATACTCAGGTCTGCCTCCGTAAGCCCAAGGCAAAAATGCATTGTACTTTAGTATCCACTTTGAGTAAGCATGAAAGCCCATGTCGATATTCTGCATGTCATAAATAGAATGGGTGGGTAGCAAGCCATTCCTAAACTGCTGATTGATTGGCTCAAACTTTTCGGTTCTTTCTTTTATGAAGTCTAACATTTCGGGCATGGTCATGCTTTTCATATGTTCGCTCTTAGTATCTTTTTGATAGATTTTCATCATTAACTGACCTGCCTCGGCCTCGTTGCCCGAAGCATACCCCAAAGACATCGCCTCTTGGGCAATATCTAATCGCTCTGGGTATTTTTCATGAAGTCGCTTTAATACGTTGAATGCATCTCCAGGATATTCAGTTTCTAGAATTTTTGCAAGGAGCATTGGTGCATCTATGCAATCATCGTTGGAATCTATGAACATGCGCAAAGTCCTGATGGATTCGTTAATATTTCCGTTATGAAACTCTAAATTTGCTTTGTAGACTATTAGCGATTCATCCGAATAAGTCAGATCGCCACTGTTGGCAAGTAGTGCCAAGGCTTTATCAAACTCAGATAACCGAGTAAGGCAATCGAGCCTCATATGCTCCTGCGTAGGCGTTAGTTCATATTGCTTCTCAATTTGAGATATGCTGTAGAGGCACTCTTGAAACTTATCTAACTTCCATTGAGATTCTGCAACAAATGAAAGGGCCGTATCATCCTCAAGCTTTCTCATCCATTCTTTGGCTACACGGGCAACCTTTTTCCACTTGTCGAATCGCCTATAGGTTCTGCACAGGTTCTGGAAATCAATCTGCTGACCGTATTTGTTTTTGATTTGTGTAGCTAACGAAATTATTTCGCCAGGTTTTTTGTTTTTGTCAAATTGGGAGACGTAAAGCAGACATCTATCGTATTCGTCACTCGGCAATTTATCACGAGCGTTAGACAGCATATCATATGCTGATGCCAAATCGTTGCGTTTAGCAAATAAATCAATGCACAAATCAATCCATTCCAAAGTGGGAGATTGTTTAATTGATGCTTCCAGCTCTTTTATGGCAGATGCTGCTAAATCATATTTTTCAAGTTTGATCAAACATCTAAGATATGTAATTGCAGCGAAAGAGTCGCTGTGCGCTCTTAGCTCCA
>Ga0136643_10015059_pt1 | contig 11623 bp, 12 predicted proteins | sample TergutLab28metaG_FD_96883 | JGI IMG/M metagenome (GOLD analysis project Ga0136643, IMG submission 96883) | Labiotermes labralis P1 segment gut microbial communities from Petit-Saut dam, French Guiana - Lab288 P1 (version 3) (version 3) | ecosystem: Host-associated > Arthropoda: Insects >...
AAAAAAAAAAAACTGGCAATAGCAAACACAGATATAGCTAAATACTGTGGGCTCCCATCATCATTATTCAGTACCATAATACTGTGAAAAAGATTAAATAATTTATGAAATGCATAATAAAGAAAAGCAAGCAACAGGTACTATTCACAGCATGAAGAAAACGAACAATTGTTCATGCAGTGTTTGCAGCAGACACAATAAAAAAACATACCTTTAATGTCACACTGCTGTGAAACACAGCATCAACCTTGATGCTAGAAACAAACAACTTCACATTATTAAATGGATGGCTTAACAGCAAATGAAGAAAACAAAATTAGTGATCAGTTTTAGAAATTGTGCTGTAACTGCAAGCAAGTGTAAGAGAATGCATGGAACCTGTCTTCCACCATATGACACAAGAATCAACAAATAAACAACTCTGTAGTGGGATCTCACCATCGCATATAGTGGTATGCTGCATCCAGACCGTAACTGCAAGTCCCTGCTAGTGTGCCAAGTTGGTTGTGAGGCATTCCAATGTCTACATTTATATTCAGTGCCTGCAAACATATAATTTGATTGCTTTCATTTCCCTGTGCATACAAATCGGTTGCACTTAAAGTCAACCAAGCTGAAACTGGTAACATAATGTATGATACCTGAAAGATAAAATTCACCTTGAAATCACTAGTAAATCATAAACTGAATGGAAAAACTGATTCATGTTATACAGATTTTCTTAGCAAAAGTGTGTCAGAAAAGAAATACATTTCGGGAAAACAAAAAAATGCATGCTTGTATCACCCAAATCAGAGCTGATATGACAGAAAATCAGTCAACGTATCTCATTACACTTAAGTGTTATTATGTTTGCTGGTTACACACTTTGTCTCGTTTGCACACTCAGCTCTTAGGGTTCTCTCATACAGGGTTCTGCTTCACATGACGTTTAACCCATTCAAATTCTGCTCTGTAAGTTTTATTAATGCATCATTACGCTTATCTTTGTATGATCTCTAGCTTTGCTTAAAAGAACCAATTATACATCCTGTCCCAGAAGAAAGTGTACAAGCAGAAGGTGACAATTTTGAACAGAACTATTATGAGATGGTCAGAGGATTATGGGTTTTAAGTGTGTTGAAATGAGGAGGTGGAGGAGGAGAAGGAAGGGCAGAATGAGGAGCAGGAGGAAGAGGAGGAGAAGAAGGATGAGGCGAAGGAGACAGCTTCTACACATTATTTTGGTGTATTTAAATTATTGCACATTCTGCACTAGGCAGGTTTAGAGAATGTAGCAGTCAATCTGCACCTTGTACAACTGCATACCAGTACTCAAGCTCACTACATGCCTTGTATGCTGCATGTGCAGCCACGTTATTTTACACATACTTTGCGTTCTGTCAAAGTGGTTAAACATGCATATTCTTTCCCTCCAGTTTTTGCAACCAAGATCAGATGCCATTACAGTGTCCATTACTGAAGATTATGCTGATATCCACATTATTTGTGGTGCAGCAACATGCAAAGTGTCCATTTTCAACAGAATGTTACTGCAGACAAGAAGGTGAGACCACTGCTGCAACAGGTAAACACAGTCCACAGCAGTGTGCTAGAAGGGTTTTTTCTTATCACATTGTTCCTGGCATGGCACTCTGGTGAGCAATAAATTTTGAAGGTTTGTATTGGTATCACATTCAACACATTTAACATCTAGAACCATACGACTAAGAAAAAGGTTAATGTTTTACAGGAACATCAGTGCTCACATGCGACCATGCCCTTTGACTTTGTTCACTCGTAACGCACAATTTATTCATGATAGAATGAATACTGCAGACAACACACATCCCAGGTCACTAAATTATTAATCCTCAAGAAATAACCGTACATAATTTCCTTAACAAATCCCCACTAAACGTGTGGTGGGGCACCGCTTTCAACAAACTGACAGGACTGAACATTTTTAATGACTACCTCTCGCTCGTATTATTAGGAAGGCATGTAATCAGCTTTCCACTGCACTCTGTTCTAGCTCTCTATGCCTAAGAGGACTAAAGTTATGTCATGACAAGGTGACAACTTTTGCAGAGAATTCCTGAATTCATGTGACCACTATTACAAAATAATTATGCGTATAGGACTCAAACTCAAGGTTCATATTTATGTCTATGATACACAATAGATCTGCAATTTTCATACAAACTAATGAAGATCAGGTTGTGAACTGTGTTGACTTGGTGTGGATAGTTCAAATCTCAAACATACTAAATGACAGGCTAGGGCAGCACAAGAACTGCCTAGAAGGAAAAGAAATGTCCTTATTATAACAATTACTTTTTTCATGTTGGGATTACAGCAAATATAACAATGGAAATTAATTTCTCCACTGAAGATACAGTTCAGCAAACAAGCTTATAGTGATTTTATTATTGATCATGACAGTTTCTCCAGTTTATGACATGAACACACTTACTTGCAAATAGTAGCGCACTGCAAGACCAGCATCCCAATGAGGATGGAGATCCAAGATGTACCGACTCAAATCACCCAAATAAACCAAACATCGGTGTGTGGCCTGCTTGGCCCAATTTACACAGCTGCTATCCAGTGTTTTGCTGGATGATGACACTTTGTCTAGTTAAAAAAAGAACACAAATGTAAAAATATGGAATAAATCTAGGGAGGTAATAATTTTAAAAATGGTAAAACAGCACAACTTTCATGACATATGAGCTCAAACAGTACTAAGAGGCAGGCAGGAAAATACTTTAACAATAACCTGTATACGAATGACTCAAATATCTCTTCCACTCCCTTTCAAATCTACATTCTACAGGTTTGCAACACAGATTAAACAGATGGCTCTAACAGTTTGGTGCTGAACAGTCAAACTGAAAAGGAGACACCTTCTAGAAGACCACTGACCTAAAAGCAATGCCCAGCTCTTGATTTAATCATATTAATAATATTTAACAATGCATGCCCATTATTCCTTCCTCTTTCTTCAATCAGACCACACATCACATACCTTTCTTCAATCAGACCACATATCACATACCTTTCTTCAACCCCTTATCGTACACCAATAATGGAAAATCTACAGCTCCATGAAGATCCAGTTTGAATTCAATCTGCAGCCGGAACAAAAGATGATGATAATGTCCCACTCCTGCTGCCAGATGGCCCTGCATATATGCAACTTCCACAGGGCTCCATGTGTTGTTCTAGCAGAAAAAATTGATTAAAAGTCAAAAGCTGATAGTATTCATCAATATTGTCAGAAATAGTGAAGGTGGTCAATGTCCTCTGAGTAGGGAGGCCTGTTTATTGCTAACGGCAGGCAATCTTGTACTCAGTGAATGTTATTTAAGGGACGCACAAATGGAGTGTTATCTGTAAAAACTGACACAAGAGCTGGGAACTGTTTATTTTGGACATTCGATCCATTTGTTATGTTAGAGTTCATTCAGAAGAATATGCAACTCCATATCAATATATGAGAAAATTAAAATATATACAGAGGACAATTAGAGCTATTAATAAAATTTATAAAATGTGTTTAAATGTTTATTTGTATGTATGGGCCAAACTGTTCAGCCACTTGTTATTACACTTGGTAAAGTTATGCTTAAAAGAAATGTAGCTTTATCTTTATACTGTTCATCCCATTATTTAATGGATCAATATCAGGAAACAGTTTGCAGCTGATAGTTGATCACAACTGTACACTTATTAATACAGTTGATATAGATCTGCTCTCAATCATCTTCAGTTTTATATATATATAGAACATATTGTCAGTTAAAATCCAGATAAGCTAGTTGCACTCAACTGACAATTATTTGATAAAATTCAATTTATCTCTCCTGTTTAATGGTAATCTATGTAATAGACATTTTTATTATTGCTGCAAATTAAGCAAAGGAAAGGATAGGTATTTTTGACACTGATTTTATAAAACAATCTTTTTCGAAAACATTTCACCCTTGACAACAGCATCACTCAGTGTATGTTTTACTTCATCAAGTCTGGTATACATGCAGCAGTGTTTCAAGAAATTTTAAAGTCACTGTGGCTAGGAATTTTTCAGTCTCCTAACTAATACACCTTGGGAGTGTGAGTAAATAGATGCAACATTTATAACTAAACATGATGATATAATCATAGTATATGTACAACACCTATAACATTTGCAACATCTGACTCCTCAATTCATATGAGTCTTAAAATACATATTATATCCAGCCTAAGTGTAACTCCATCTTTTAAAGAACAATCAAGGAATGTCCACAAGATTTCCCATCCAAGAGTTATCATTTTGAAAGGATCACAGACCCGTGTTGCACCAATGATGAGCCAAGGTTGCACTATTTGCTTACGTCTCCAGATTTATAACCCTGCATTGCTATTATACATTTAGACCCTACAAAACATATGTTCAACTTCATGTTGCGCTTTTTTCTTACTAAATAATCATTTCACATTTGGTGTAATGGGGTCTTCCCATGACAAAACCATGCAACAGATAAAGCAATTTTAAAATTATACTAAACCACAACCCGTATTCACATGGCAACAGTCCCCTCTCTGATTTGTTTTACACCAGAATTTCTACCCTGATGGTTATGCTTAATTGCAACAGTACATATATCATACCGAGAATAATTCTGAAAGAACATGACAAAGGAAATGACATCACAAATTAACACACTTAAAAAATGTAATAAACTGGAAAAAAGGCATTCAAATTTCTTTCCGCACCTTCCTGAGCCTTTTGGCTGTTGTGACAACGTCGTAGTAACCCTTCCTCCACAGGAGTTCTTCCCCTTTCCTCCCATGTCCTACAGGATCTGAGAAAATCAAGCGCTCACAGTACTCTCTCAGTTTCATCCGTTGGGTCTCCACACCAGGCGAAAACAAGTCGTTGCATGTTTGGGCCCTTCCACGACAGTCATCCAGATGTCTAGACACATCCGTGATTGCTCTATAAAAATAAGGCAATATTAAACCTACAAATGCAGGACCTTACTTTCAGCAAGACCAAAACATCCCCGAATTTTATGGAGCTATAAAGTTCATTACCGTGTTCACAGATGGCTAGAACTGGATACTGGCAGCCAAATTATACACAGTACTCTCCATCAGTGATTACTATACACAGAATCAAGATACGTAATGATAAAAGACATGCGAACAAATGGTCCACAATTGCACCAATTCATGACGAATGTTATCACACGTTTAAGCAACGGCTCCTTACTTACCTGTATAGACGTCTTGATAACTCGACGTTCTCGTTTCTTACGTCCGAAATCGGATTGTAGGACTTCTTCATAATGTCAACTCATCTTTACCCTGAGTATTTGTAACGGATTTTGGCCAGTTCGCACTAAAACTGGGCAGCAAGATTTGCTTTTCATGATACCATCTAACCTACGCAAACCCAGCACGGATAAGAGTAGCACAGATGCGATTCGAACGGTTCTTGGTTGGTAACAGACTGTGATCTCTTGTCCGTGGTAGGTACGAAGTTGTAGAACGACGCTGCTGACATCTAAGGACATAGCTTTGCTGGTGTTCGCTGTGGAGTTGCCTAAGATTCGTCTTATATGTGCCGTGAATAGTTATTGACGTTTCGAACGATCGTAATGCCTTAGAAACGTCCATAACAAATTAAGAACCAACATGGCACAACATCGCATACGACTTGAATCTTCACCACCACCTCGATGATTGCAATATAAATGCGATATGTACCTCATGCACTGCCTTCATATATCTTAGCTTTATATAATCAACCAATTATTTCGTTGTATACCGCGTTTGAAATGTGATGGCACACGCACAGAAACCAGATTTCGTCTTTTGCCGAAACGGACGAATCCATTTAAATCGACTGGGGCGTCAGTTCAATTAACTACTGGCAGCCGTGCGGTAGTAATGCTGGATACACCATGTTCCGAGGAAGTGTGAAGAATAGTGACTAACCACTCCATCCACCAGTTTCCCCTTCACTTCCCCTCCCATGAGTCACCGTGCATCGCATTTCAACTGGAATCTACACCACAGGGCCTTACACCATAATAGTGTTTCCAAGCATGTGACCCATCATTGGTGTAGGGCCTTCTCACCAGTCTTAATATTACACACAACTAGGAATGTTTAAGGATGAATTTTTGTAAAGCGTAACAATTTGGCGTTAAAAAACAGCCGGGTACACCATTTTTGACCACACAAGGACTGAAGAAATTTTGGAAGATATGAAAATATAACCAGCTGACAAGAAACTAAGAAGATAAAAATCTAACTGGCTACAGATACGTAACAAGAATGAACAAGAGGATACCAAAAATAATACAGAGTTATAGACCAGGTGGACGAAGACAATTTGGAAGATTTTTGAAGAGGCCACAACATGTCTATCAAGATCTAATTCACAAGGGATAATGAAGAAGTTTTTTTTTTTTTTTTACTGTAGCCTAACGGTTGCTTAATGAAATTCTGCAATATGTGGCAGTTTTTTTTGACTCAGGGTTTCAGGTATCTTGGAAAACAAAATTTTGGAGAACAAAGTAAGGCAAAACCAGTTTTGCATATGAAGATGGCTCAAGGTATTGTTGTCCCTTGCAGGCTTTAGAAGCAAACTTGTCTGTGGTATCTTACCTGGATTCTATAGCAGCAGTCAGCCATGTGGTAGTAGTAGATAACACCCCTGGTTGGGTTGTGCATATGGTTTCTTTTCAGCTGTGATGGGGTATAAAGCCAGGAGCTTCTGGTTACATGTCTTGCTGTCATTACATTGTGCTTAAACCAAAAAGAGATCCATCCTGGAGCACCAAAGCATACTTCACAGGTCCTCCTACTGGCCCAAGTGCCTTCTGGATGTAAAAATTGTTCAAGTCCTTCACATCCATTAGATTTGGTTATACTTCAAGATTCCCAATTCAACTTTAAAGAGTTTACCTTTATTACATGTATATGTGAAATTAGCTTCAACTGCCAAAAATGTTCCAAAAAGACACGTTACCCTTAAATCAAGATTATGTTTTAAACAATTCCTTTTATAATATTTTATATGAATTTGGATGTACATGCAATATCTATAAATATACTCATACATATTCATTTAGCATTAACACAGTGTTTCACACTTGACATTTCCATATTCACATATTAAGACAGAAAGATATAAACCTTACTTACAATTTTCTTTTCAAATTGTAACACACAAGCACTGTTTTCAACCAGCTAACTTACTGTGAATCTGGTGGAAGTGCACCACTAAAAACTATGTCAATGGCTGCATGAACATCACCACCTGTTGCCTGAAGGGCTTGAACATTCAGAGTGTCATCTGTAAGACCTAATTCATGCATTTGTTGTAACTGACGTGACAACATGTTCCCTTGTGCTTGAATGCCAGGACTTGTCTCTGTCCCCCCAGTTGATGTTGCAGTTGCCTAATAAATGAAAGAAAATGTTTAAGTTTACCATCAGATTCTTTTCACTCTGATATATTCAACATGCAAATAAGACAATACACTCTTCTCCTCTCACTCTGTCCATGACTAGCCCTGGCTCTAGTCTTACAGAAGAGAACATACAATAATAATGTCATGTAACTACAGTAACACCCCAGTTTTAGGTCTCTGTGGAGACCATCTACAATGGCATAAAATCCAGCAAGTGTAAAATCCAGGGAAGATTGTTCGTATGGGTTTCTGGCCAAGACCATACAAAAAGTGTGTAGTGGGAATGTAAAATCAGGGTTTTATAGTACATTATTTGGCAATTCTGGTATTACTGTCATGCAGATGCCTGTCATACTGGTGAACCACTGACTATATGCTGAAAACTGCCTCTCCTGCATTATATAAATAATATAGGATTACGTAAAAACAGAAGGAACTTTGACAGCTATAATTTAAACAAAAAGTCACTTCTATGATCAGAGCTGCAATATCTACCATCAGAGTGACAGTAAAGGACTAAAAGTCAGCAGGTTTACAAGCACCTCTTGGCCTAAGTCTATTTACTGTATATATCTTTACAAAATTCAAGTTACACAGTCACGACCATATCCACAGGTAAAGTTGTTTTGTTTTTATGTTGAAATGTAAAGGGGCCTGACTGTGAAATTGGGGATAAACTAGGAGCGTAATTCACACAAGGTGGTGCGCTAAACAATTCAATTCAATGTGCATTTATTAACATGCTGAGTCAAAAGACACATGACCAGTCACAGAAACTGCATGACACACGAGCACAAATAACAAAGTACAATAAACAGGATGCATATAAAACAAACATAAACAAAATAATACAATAAATTTATTAGGACCCTGTAAGATATGAAATTAAAAGCAGCACCAAATATGAGTGTGATATTTTGCCTTCTGACGACACCAAGATTAATGCAATCTGAATCTGCCACACTGACACAGTTGGCAGAGGGACAATTTTTAGCAGATGGGATAACATGAAAGAAAAAGAAAGGAACTGAGTGAGATGGGCTCAGCAATGTCTGGTTGTGGGGAAGCAAAGCACCTCTCTAAGGTTGAATGATATGGGATACTTTTAAATGTACAACCAAGTAAGTCATGTAACCGAACAGCGTCAACAATGCTGTATGCAGCCCTTTCTAACAGAGATACGTACCATTACCGCAGCATCACCTGCAACAAGGGGTCTTCCTGTGTTGGCAATGGCTTGCTGCACTGCTTGGCTGAACATCTCTGGTGTGATGACACTCCCTCCAGATGATGGGGCAGATGCTGAAGTTGTACTGGAACCAGAGGGATGGGGTGGCGCAGAAAACAATCCTGATGACAGTAATACCCCACACTTGCAAATGATTAACAACAACAATTGAGTATAATGGACTTACCATATTTAAGTGTGCGTAGGCCACACTTTGTATACCGATGTCTTACAATGAAATGAGGAGTCACATGTATCCTGAACCACGAACATTGGTATTAATTCATCTTGATATAACATTTCAACATGAACATGCAGTGGGACACTACATTAACTCAATAATTACTTTGCCCTGTAGTCTCACCAGTAGCAGAAGCCAACGCAGCAGCGAGCTGAGCTGTTGTTATGGTCGAGTATGACTGTTGCCTTGAAGGATCATCATTTCCACGGGGTTGAGAGTCAGAAGACTGCAAACATAACATCGCACAAATAAATATGTGCTGCTGACTGTGAAGAAGATACATTAAAGCCCTCAAATACTGTTAATAATGAACAACATAAACTTTTAGAACTGAATACTTACTTTAGTGTTGCATGTTTACTCCTTACAACATCAGTATCTGGAATATGTATGGTAAAGTCAATTTACCCCAAAATTATATCTTTTTTCTTAAAAATAATTATCAAAACTGCACTCACCTACCTACCTAACTAAATCAACAGAGACAGCAGTTCACATTGAGAATATTAGCCACTCACATGATCAAGAAATATGAATGTTAATAATGACGTTCACACCTAGGTGCATTGGGAATGTAAGGGCTTGAACCAAATGCTAATGAATCAATCAATGTCTTCACAACAGCCCAAGACTTGTCCCCATCCTGAGGCAGACTATTCTAGTACACACTGTGACATATCCTATCTATTTTATTGTCCATTTTAATATGCACCCCTCCCTGCACACACACACACATAAGGTTCCTACTTAATCCTTCTCCTTCAGGTGGTTTGCTTACAAAAATGCATGCATGCTACATGCCCAGCCCCATCACCCTTCATTTGAAATCTTAATACTAAATTAGCAATAGCGCTACTATTTCCCATGCCAACAGCAATTTTTACTTCATGTAATTTATATTTTAATACCCCTTGTGTTAAAATGAGAGGTTGTACATTTGAATTTTGAATACTGTTTTATTAAACTGACAGGAAAAACCCTAATACTGAAGTGTAAAGTGCATGTCAGTAAAAGTATATGTCTCACTATTTTTTTTCACCTCAGTTACTACTATGAACACATACCACAGTACACAATGACGAAGAGAAATATCCATTGTAATTACAACACTCATTGAATGGAGAAGTGGAGGCAAAAAGTAATGGCCGTGAATTATCTGAAAACAGAATTCAATCTTCTTGGTCTCCCTCTCACCTGAGAGGAATCCATCTCTTCTTCGTCACTAAGGGCATCTAGTGAATATGAATATCCAGATGATGATGCTTGACTGGTAGCATTTCCAGTTGCAGCTTCTTCATGAACTGCAGCTGCTATGTGATTTGCTGCTTCAGCGAGGGATGGATGGAGTTCAGCAATCCTGAAAAAGAAATACAGTACCTTACAGATAGACATGATGTGACTATATTGTAGCCGTATTCATGTAATCACATATACATTATTACTCAGTTTAACCTCTATAAAATGTATTTTAACTAATAGGTTTTAACTAATAATTAAACTGTTCCTGTGAAAATATCCTAGTAAAAAATATCTGAAAGTAATGACACTATCCAATTCTACAGTGCTATTTCTTGGTACTGCATATGTCTATTCTTTAATAACTTAAATAGATTCCTGAAACAAAACAAAATATGTGTATATGAACACAAATGTACAGCAATGACATTATTGAATATGTTTTCCTTCCCATATTGACAGTACACTGGTTCATATATGTTAAATACATGAATACGCAGTACAATTTTCCATTTAAAACATTGAAATTCAGTAGTTTCTTCTCATATGAGTACATACAACATTATATGCATGATCTGCAGCATAACAATGATTTCTGTTTGACAACTACAGTATTTACAGATTTGTTCTGTATATGGACTGTCCTCTTCTTCTACACCTGAAGACACATCACTTATAGAGACAAGGAAACTATTTAATACAGAAGTAGTGTGTATACCATGCCATAATTATATGAGTATAATAAGTGAAAGCATATATTCCTGAAACAATCTCTAATTATTTACCTTCTTACAGTGTCTGCATTCTCCATATGAACAAGCAATTCTGGATCTTGAATAATTGATATTGCAACTGGATCTTCACTAAGCCCAGGTGTAGCCATCATAATATTCTCTAATACCTCTGGTCGACTAAGACGCTGAAACAGACATTTGTAACATGCACACCTTGGATCAAAAGCTAAATCCAGCCTGTAGAGTGTATGTTCTGAAACATAACCATTTATGGTCAATTTCCTCCCTTCATACAGATACTTTACTTTCCTTCAATTTGATGAAGAATTATGAAAACAAGTTAATGTCATTAGCCAATCATTTTAATACTAAGTTGTTCGTCTTAAAAATTACTGCACATTTATCTTAATTTACGATTACAGAAATGGTCATAAAATTTATGTGGCCAGTTGAGTTGCAAGAAAAATACAAAAATTCTTTATAAGATAAACTGTTTCCACACATTGCACTGGACACACTTTTGTAAATGCAATTTTCCATATCCAGGACACATATTCTTTTAAAGAATACACAGTTGAACAAAGAAATATTTTATATAAAGTAATGAAAAGATACAATGCCATTTGGATATAATGTTGTGTATTCTTGATTTCACACTTTTGCCCTGTTCTGAATGTTGTATGCTTTCTTCTGGGAAAATCCCCAGTGTCTGAATTTTATATGCTGACGT
>Ga0136643_10015060_pt1 | contig 11623 bp, 17 predicted proteins | sample TergutLab28metaG_FD_96883 | JGI IMG/M metagenome (GOLD analysis project Ga0136643, IMG submission 96883) | Labiotermes labralis P1 segment gut microbial communities from Petit-Saut dam, French Guiana - Lab288 P1 (version 3) (version 3) | ecosystem: Host-associated > Arthropoda: Insects >...
GCGCTGTCGCTGTTTACGCATATCGGTCTCACGATGGCAATATGCATCGGAGGCTGTATATGGTTTGGCAGGTTTCTCGACAATACATTTGATACCGGCCCGATATTCATACTTGTTTTTGCATTGGTTGGTATAGTATCGGCGTTTTGGACGGTATACAAGATAGTTATAAAGACGATTAAGTAGCTGGAGGATAGACGGGTGGCAAATTTAACAGATACAGCTAAGAAACTTATAATGGCAATTATTATGATGTTTTTTGCCGGGATTGCCGGAGCGCTTGTGTTTTATTGGGGCGATGTTGAAGGGTTTTTTCGGTTTGCGCTTGGGCTGTTCTTGGGTTCGGCCTGTTCGTGTATAAGGGTTGCGTCTATGGATAGTTCTGCCAGAAAAATTGTAGAAAACGCTAACCCGGGTGCCGGTGCGGCAACATACTTGCTGCGCTACTTTATGACGGCGGCTGTCTTGGCGGCAGCGTTCATTTTCGATATATTCAACCATTGGGCGGCGGTTGCCGGGATATTGTCACTTCCGCTTGCAGCATATATTGTTCCTGTGGTTTCCAAGTTTGACTAAAAAGTGTCTAGCTTTATATTGTAATTAGGGTTGACATTTCAAAAAAAAGGAGTAAGATTATATTTACGAGCAACGCCCCGCTCTGCACAAATGTGTCAGGCGGGGTTTAGTATTACATAAACATAACAGCCGTAATGCCATAACGAATGAAAGGAGGTGAAGTTACATGGGTGGTGAATCAGCCTCAGTATCTGATCAGCTTAGCATTGCCTTTTATGGGTATCTATTCGGATTTCAAAACCTTTGGTTTACCGAGACACTGCGTAATACGTGGATTATCGGCGGATTTATGATACTTCTGTCGGTGCTTTTGAGGCTTAACATGAAAAAATGGAACCCCGATAAGCCAACGGGTGTCCAAAATGTTGTAGAGGCTGTTGTAGATGCGTTCCATGGCTACGTAAAGTCAATAATGGGCGAGAAGTACACATTCTTCGGCAATTATTTCTTTACGGTCTTCTTCCTGCTGTTGTTTTCCAACTTAGCGGGGTTGGTGCTGCTGCGAAACCCGACGGCAGACATTACATTTACTTTTGCGTTTTCGATTCTCACGTTCATGGCAATTCATGGGTTTGGCATGATAAAAAGCAAGGGTAAGTACTTCAAGAGTTTCTTGGAGCCTCATCCCGTAATGCTCCCGCTTAACCTTATTGGGGAGATAGCACCGGTTATCTCGCTTGCAATGCGTATTTTCGGCGTAGTAGTAGGCGGATTCATTATTAGTGTACTGCTTTACAATGTCGCGCCGTGGCCGCTTAGGCTGGGTTTCCCGATTATAGTACACGGTTACTTCGATATATTCGGCGGAGTGCTGCATGCGTTCTTGTTCTTAACGCTTAGCATGGTGTTCATCAGAGGCAAACTTCCTGATTAACGCTTACATACCATATATCCAACGGTTTTCAATTTTGAGAATAACAGGAACATATAATTAAAGAATTTTAGGAGGAACTAGAAATGAGTTATGAATTAGTAATGGCAGCTTCAGTGATTGGCGCAGGTCTTGCAGTTTGGGCAGGTATGTTCACGGCTATAGGTCAAGGTTTCATTGCCGGTAAAACAGTTGAAGCAATGGCCAGACAGCCGGAGGCAAAAGGTTCACTTTTGCAAACAATGCTTATAGGTTCTGCATTCTCGGAAACATCCGGTATTTACGGGCTTATTATTGCGTTCATACTTCTGTTTGCAAATCCTTTCATTTAGCAGCGGCAATATGCGGCTTTTGCCGTGCTATCACGAATGAAAGGAGTGATGGGTTTGAACCAAATTTTAGGGCAACAGATGATGATAATAATGACTGCAGCCGGAGGCCCTCGTTTTCTTGGGTTTGACGCAGCGTGGATTACAGGTGTAGGATTTAACATCATTAACATATTAATTCTGGCATACATCCTGTACAGAGTTCTGTACGGCCCTGTCAAGAAATATCTTGCAGACAGAGCCGCAAGAGTTCAAGCGCAAATTAACGACGCAGAGACGATGTTCAAGGACGCAGAAGGCTACAAGGAAGAGTATTCCAACAAGCTGAGCTGCGTCGATGCTGAACGTGCCACCATACTCGACAGTGTAAAGAAACGTGCATTGACCGATGAAGCGGCAATAATCAAGAAGGCTAACGAGCAGGCAGAGCAGTTGAAAGCCCGCGCCTACAGCGACATCGAGCGCGAGAAGGAAAAAGCGCAGCACGAGATGAAGAAACATATCATCGATTTGTCGTCGATGCTGACACTGCGCTACATTTCTACAACAATCAATGAGGAACACCAGAACAAGCTCGTTGACGAAATTATCGATGAAATGAGGGCTGCCAAATGGCAAAGCTAGTTTCAAGTCGATACAGCGAAGCATTTTTCGATCTTGCACTGCAAAGCTCGAAGGTAGAGGTATTTGCCAAAGATGCCGCACTTATCCTTGCTATGCTGGACAAAGACTCGGCAGATGCTGACAGCCGCTTTGGTGAGTTTCTCTATCATCCGCAGATTTCCGAGGGTGATAAGATACGTGTTGTGGAGACAGCATTAGGCGGTAAGGTCAACGCGGAAACTATCGGCTTGATAGTTGTTATGATACAAAAACAGCGCGAACGCGAGCTTTCGGCAGTGCTGGAAATGTTCCTCGAAAAGGTACAAGAGTATGAAGGTATTGCGGAGGCGTTCATAACGTACGCCGCGCCTATCGATGAGGGGCGCCTGGAGACTATCCGCGGCATTCTCAGCGAAAAATTCAACAAGAAGGTTGTACTGAGAACCGGCATTGACAAGGAACTTGTCGGAGGATTCAAAGTGCTGATTCAAGGCTACAGTTTCGATAGAACGATCAAGACCGCGCTCGGCGAGCTTAGAGCAAGCATTTGCACAGATAAAGCTTGCGAGTAGCCGGAATGCGGACGCCATGTATGGCGTCCCCAAGGATGGGTACGCGGTGTAGGGGCGATTATTAATCGTCCGCAGTAAAATTTTGTTATTTATTAGAGATAGTCAAGAGGTGATTGACGGATGGTTTTGAGACCCGAGGAAATAACCTCGGTTATAAAAGAACAGATACAGGCATATTCGCAGAAACTTGAAGTTTCACAGGTCGGCAGTGTTATACAAGTCGGCGATGGTATCGCGCATGTGTATGGGCTTGAAACCGCGATGAGCGGTGAGCTTCTGGAGTTCGAGGGCGGCGTAATGGGTATTGCCCTGAACCTGGAAGAAGACAACATCGGCGCGGTTCTTATGGGGCCTGATAACGGCATCCAAGAAGGCAGCCTTGTAAAACGCACTTACAAAGTTTCGGAAGTTCCTGTCGGAGATGCGATGATTGGGCGCGTTGTTGACGCACTCGGTCAGCCAATCGACAATAAAGGCCCTATCGCGGCAACGGCTACACGCCCGATAGAACGCGTTGCTCCCGGCGTAATTACGCGCCAAGAGGTTAACGTGCCGCTGCAAACAGGCATCAAAGCGGTTGACGCTATGATACCGATAGGGCGCGGTCAGCGTGAGCTTATAATCGGCGACAGGCAGACAGGCAAGACCACACTCTGCATTGATACGATTATCAACCAAAAAGGCAAGGACTGCCTGTGCATCTACGTGGCGATAGGCCAGAAGGCTTCATCTGTCGCGGCGATTGTCCGCACACTTACAGAGCAAGGTGCAATGGATTACACTACGGTTGTCTGCGCAACAGCAAGCGACCCTGCACCGCTGCAATATATCGCGCCGTATTCGGCAACTGCAATCGGCGAAGAGTGGATGGAGAACGGCAAGGATGTTCTCGTTATCTACGACGATTTGAGCAAACACGCCGTTGCTTACCGTGCGCTCAGCCTGCTGCTTAGAAGGCCTCCGGGGCGTGAAGCTTATCCGGGCGATGTTTTCTACTTACATTCGCGTCTGCTTGAGAGAGCGGCGAAGATGGCACCCGAGTTCGGCGGAGGTTCGCTTACGGCACTCCCGATTATCGAGACACAAGCGGGTGACATTTCGGCATACATCCCAACGAATGTTATTTCCATCACCGATGGGCAAATTTTCCTCGAGACGAATATGTTCAACGCGGGTATCCGCCCGGCCATAAACACAGGTCTTTCGGTATCGCGTGTTGGCGGCGCGGCACAGACCAAGGCAATGAAGAAACTTGCCGGGCCTGTCCGCATAGAACTTGCTCAATACCGTGAACTTGCGGCGTTTGCACAGTTCGGCTCGGACCTTGACAAGGATACGCTTGAGCGTTTACGTGCAGGTGAGAGATTGACAGAAATATTCAAGCAAGGCCAGCACCAAGGTATGGCTGTTGAATATCAAACGCTCGTTCTGTTTGCGGTAACGCGCAAATACCTGGCGGATGTCCCGGTAGACAAGGTTAAGGCGTTCGAGAAGGAACTTATCGAGTATATGGAAGAGAAACATAAAGATATAATCGATGAAATCCGCGAAAAGCGTGATGTATCATCGGAACTTGAAACACGTATTGGCGACGCTATCACAGCCTTTAAGGCAGATGTCAAAGATTACTAGGATGTGTTGATATGCCTACAATGAAGGCCATAAAAGGCAGAATTAAGAGCGTTAAGAGTACGCAGCAGATAACGAAGGCGATGAACCTTGTCGCTACGTCGAAACTTTCGCGCTCGCGTGAAAAGCTCAAGAAGGAGCGTCTCTATTCTAAGCAAATGCGGCTTGTAATGGCACGGATTGCGCAAGATACCGACCTCACCATGACGCACCCGTATTTCACGGAAAATTCAGGCAAGAACAACCTAATTGTACTGATTACGGCTGACAGAGGGCTTTGCGGCGGATATAACACGAACGCGTGCCGTGCATGCAACGAAATCGTCGGTAAGTCGGAAAAGGTTGATTTTATCTGCGTGGGAAGCAAGGGACGCGAATATTACGCAAGACGCGGCAGGGCGGTTTTAAAGACATTTGCCGGTATTACGGAGACTCCGTTTATGGAAGACGCGCAAGAGATTGCGGAAATGGTGTTCAACGCTTACAATTCAGGTGAGTACGACAACATATACTTGGTGTATACGCACTTTCACACCGTTGTGAGCTACGAACCAAAGCACATGCGCCTATTGCCGTTTGATACATCGGAATTGCCCGACTACCCAAACGACATACCTCCGGAGCATATGAGCTTTGAACCGAACGGTAGCGAATTGATAGAATTTGCCGTGCAGCACTATATCGAAGCCGTAATATTTAACGCGCTTTGTGAATCGGCATCGGCGCAGCTTGCCTCAAAGATGGTAAGCATGGAAACCGCAACCGAAAACGCCGAGAAAATGATTTCGTCACTCGCACTTACTTATAACCGAGCGCGCCAAGCTAGGATAACTCAGGAACTTACAGAGATTGTAGCAGGGGCTAATGCACTCACATAAAAGAGGTGGAAACAGTTGCAAGATAACAAAAACATAGGGAAAATTGTTCAGATTATCGGTGCGGTGCTTGATGCAAAGTTCACCGAGGGCGAGATGCCAAGTCTTTACAATGCCATAGAGATTAGCCACGAAGGGCGCGTAATTGTAGCTGAAGTTGCGCAGCACCTTGGCGGCGGGGTTGTTCGCTGTATCGCGATGGAATCGACCGACGGCCTCACAAGGGGTATGCCGTGTGTTGACACCGGCAGCCCGATATCAGTCCCGGTAGGCAACGCGACGCTGGGCAGAATGTTCAATGTCGTAGGCCAGCCGATTGACGGCAAACCTGCGCCTGATACAGACGAAAAATGGGCAATTCACCGCGAAGCACCATCATTCGCCGAGCAAGCGTCCGCAACAGAGATGTTCGAGACGGGCATCAAAGCGATTGACTTGCTGTGTCCATACGCAAAAGGCGGTAAGATAGGGCTGTTTGGCGGCGCGGGTGTCGGCAAGACGGTTCTGATAATGGAGCTTATCCGCAACATAGCCACAGAACACGGCGGATACTCGGTATTCGCAGGTGTTGGTGAGCGCACGCGCGAAGGTAACGACCTCTACCACGATATGAGCAGTTCAGGCGTTATCGGGAAAACTTCTCTTGTATTCGGGCAGATGAATGAGCCTCCGGGTGCGAGAATGCGCGTAGGGCTTTCGGGCTTGACAATTGCAGAATATTTCCGCGATGTTGGTGGGCAAGACGTCTTGCTGTTTGTTGACAACATATTCAGATTCGTTCAGGCGGGTTCTGAGGTTTCGGCACTGCTTGGGCGTATGCCTTCTGCGGTTGGTTACCAACCAACCCTCGCAACAGACGTAGGGCAGCTTCAAGAGCGTATCACGTCTACGAAGAAAGGGTCGATAACATCGGTTCAGGCGGTATACGTTCCTGCGGATGACCTTACAGACCCAGCTCCTGCAACAACATTTGCTCACTTGGATGCAACGACGGTTCTTTCGCGTGCCATCGTTGAGCTTGGAATATATCCGGCGATAGACCCTCTCGCATCGACTTCGCGTATCCTCGAGCCTACAATCGTGGGTTACGAGCATTACCGTACCGCGCGCGAGGTTCAGAGTATCCTCCAGCGTTATAACGAGCTGCAGGATATCATCGCAATCCTTGGTATGGATGAACTTTCCGAGGCGGATAAGCTTACGGTTAACCGCGCGAGAAAGATTCAGCGTTTCCTTTCGCAGCCGTTCTTCGTTGGTGAAAAGTTTACAAACATACCTGGCAAGTACGTGCCGATAAGTGAGACTATACGCGGTTTCCGTGAAATTCTTGAAGGCAAGCACGACCATATCTCAGAGAGCGCATTCTTGAGTGCTGGAACTATCGATGACGTTGTTGCAAGACATGCAGGAACTTCTAATTAGGGAGAAGTTATGGCCAATAATTTTAACCTCAAAGTGATTACACCTACGCGGATGCCGTACGAAGGCACTTGCGAAATTGTGATTTTGCCGGGAGTTCAAGGCGAATTCGCGATTATGCACGACCATATGCCGATTGTTGCAGCACTTGCCCATGGAATTATGACAATACGCCACGAAGGTGAAGATAGGATTGCATCAGTCTTAGGCGGCTTTGTGGAGGTTGTCAACAACCAAGTAACCGTGACGGCGGCAAACTTCGAATGGCCGGACGAGATTGACAAACACCGTGCCGAGGCTGCACGCGAACGTGCTGAACGCGACAAAAACATAGCGAAAAGCGATCTCGACCGTAAACGTGCCGAGCTTGCGTTACGCCGCGCTCTTGTCAGGATTGAACTCAGTTCGTATTCTGGCAGGGTTGGAAGATAGACGATTCAAAAAGGGGAATGTTAATGTACATCAAACGGAGAAACATCGGGCTGTGTATCTTGTTCAGCTTTCTAACTTGCGGACTTTACATAATTTACTGGACATACGTAGTTTCGAATGACTCGAGAATCCTGGCGGACGACCATAGCGGCGGCAGCGCAGGGCTTGACGTGCTGCTCGACATAGTTACTTGCGGTATTTTCGGCTTTGTAATTATGTATCAATCGGCTAAGCGTATATATCAAGCCGATCTTGAGCGCAACAACGGCCGCGCAAGCGACGATTCACTGCTGGTCGTAATACTCTACATCTTTATAGGTATCGCCTCGCTTGCTATTTTGCAGTCGAAACTTAATGCTTACGCGAATGATGAGTATTACCAATAGAAGATTCTTCCCAATCATTGTATTTGCGGCGGTTGCGGTGATTGCGCTGCTGGCAGATGTGTTCTTTCAAGAAAGCATTTGCGTATTTCTAAGATTGTCCGGGATTCCATGTCCGGCATGCGGGATGACAAGGGCTGCTATTGCGCTGTTCAACTTCGATGTATCATCCGCGCTTATGTATCATCCGCTGGTGCTGATGCCCGCTGCAATTTGCATACCGGCATTGTTTGGTAAACTTACCGAGCGGATTTGTATAATCCTTGTTGCATTGCTGCTGCTGATCTGGATAATTCGTATGTTCACCATGTTTCCGAATCAAGCACCAATGATATTTTACGAACGCGGGCTTATCCCGGTCATATTCAACAGAATCTTTAATTGACACTCACATAGAAAGGCTATTGTAAACCGCAGTACGCGGGGCGATAGCCTTTTTTGTTGTTTTCTATGCGGCGTGTTTGTTGGTGTTGGTTTCAATTAGAGGATTGCGGCTCGGAGGCCGCAATGACCCCGAGTCAAGACCGGGGCAGACTAAGAAAAGCCGATGTAGGATTGCAGCAAAAAGACTGCAAAGACAGAAAAGCACCTTTTCTAATTCAAAAGGTTTAGTGAGACAGTCCCGATTACGGCGTGCCGTTATAACATCCGCATTTCGATTTCTGGTGGGATTCCGACTATAACGATGGTGGAATCTTGGTGTCTAAGCTGGAAATTCATTTGCAGAAGCGGTTCGTTGTTTGAGATAACATCGATGGTGTAAAGCCCCAAATTTGCATTGAATTGCATCGAATAAGTACCATATTCAAGCTGTGATACAACTTTGCGGTTGTTGATGAAGATATCAATAGCTGTACTTTCGTTGATATCATTGAAAAAGCGTAGCATGGCATCACCGGAATCAAGTTATAACATAGCATATGAATGTGATTCGGCATTGCGAACTTGTGGTAATAATTCTCCCGGCTTGTACATATATTCAGAGTATAGAAATTTACGGAAGTGACCGAGATTGGGTGATGTCAATGAGTACAAAAGCAGACGTATTGGGAGTTCTGGCGGCGGAGTACCGCGAAATGTTCGACAAGATTCCCGGTGATATTTTCAGCCAAATTGAAGAGATAAGGATTAGAGCTGAGCGGCCGATAAGCATTACCCGCCAAAATGCAGAATGGTTTGTATCCCGCAAGAGTGAGCTTCTGCCGAGCCCGGAGGGAATTAAGACGGCGGCTATAGGCAATATCGATGCGATAACAAAAACGGTCGAGCGGCTTTGCAACCATTCACCATATGCGTTCGAGAATGAGCTGAGCGCGGGATATATAACAATCAGGGGCGGGCATAGGGTTGGAATTGTGGGGCGGGCGGTAGTGGAAGGCGGGAGAGTGCGTACGCTGCGCAACATCAGCGGGATGAACATTAGAGTGTCGCACGAGGTTAGGGGCTGCGCGAGGAAACTAATGGGGCATATTGCGACGGGTGAGCAAGTACGTCACACGCTTATAATATCTTCGCCCGGGTGCGGCAAGACAACCTTGCTGCGCGATATCATCAGGATACTGTCCACCGGAGAGACGCGGCGTTTTGCGGGTGTGCCGGTAGCGGTGGTGGACGAGCGGTCGGAAATTGCGGGGTGTTACATGGGCGTTGCCCAGCACGATGTCGGCCCGCGTACGGACGTGCTGGACGCCTGCCCGAAGGCCGAAGGCATGTTGATGTTGCTGCGCAGTATGTCGCCCAAAGTGATTGCCGTTGACGAAATCGGGCGTGTGGAAGACGCCGAGGCAATTGAAGAGGTAATAAACGCGGGTGTATCGGTGCTGTGTACAATTCACGGCGGCTCACTCAGTGAGATTCAGCGAAAGCCTGCAATGCAGTCGCTGCTTGGCAAGAAGGTATTCGAGCGGTTTGTAGTCTTGCAGGGCAGGGGGCAGGTCGCGGCGGTTTACAACGAAAACTTTACGAGAGAGGAAGTGTGAGTATGATTTTGCGGATTATCGGAGCGGCTATTGTGTTGGGAGCATCGACACTTGCGGGAATATATTACGGAAATCTTGAGACATACCGAATGCGGGACTTGCTGGAGATTAAGAAAGCGTTGACAATCCTGCGTTCGCAGATAGAATATGCGCGTGCGCCGCTGCCGGAGGCTTTGCAAGTTGTTGCGCTGCGCGTGAAAGAGCCTGTCGGTAAGATGTTCCAAATGTGCGCGGAAATGCTTATGCACGGGCAGAGTGAGCGGATAGAGCATATCTGGGAGGCTGCGGTGGAGCAGTACAAGGACACGCTGTTTATTACTCAAGAAGATGTAGAGCAGCTCAAGGGCTTTGGTGCGCAGCTTGGCGGCTTGGAGCTGGACGCGCAACTTATGAACATATCGATGCTTATCGACTACATAGACGAACGTGTCGAGCGGCTGAACGAAAGCCGCGACAACAACCGTAAGCTTTACAAGAGTTTTGGTGTACTAGGCGGCGCGTTGATTGTAATTATCTTCATTTAAGCTAAGTTTGGGGGAGCGTATGGATATAAACGTGGTGTTCCAAATAGCGGCGGTGGGCATACTGGTTGCAGTGCTGACGCAGGTTTTGCAGAGAGCCGACCGGAGCGACCAAGCGATGTTAACGTCACTTGCGGGGTTGATGCTGGTGCTGTTCTGGATAATTCAGTATGTTAGCCAGTTGTTCGACACGGTGAGGGAACTATTCAATCTATGAGGTACCGCTTATGGAAATTGTGAGGATTGTCGCGGCGGGGCTTGTGTCAGCGATACTTGCTATCGCAATCAAGAAAGAAGCACCGCAGTTTAGCCTTGTGCTTAGTTTGGCGGCTTCGGTGCTGATATTCTTTATGGCTCTCCCGGTACTTGCCGAGAAGATGTTCGTTCTGCTTGACCTTGCACGTTTTGTCCGGACAGATGTGGCATACATCGCAATAATTCTCAGAATTATCGGCATTACATACATTGCGGAGTTCGGCGCGCAAATCTGCAACGATGCAGGCGAAAGCGCGATTGCATCACGCATCGCCATGGGCGCGAAGGTGCTTATCATGGCAATGTCCGTGCCGGTGATAATGTCGCTGGTGGATATAATCAACACAATGTTACCGTAGATGAGACATTATAATTCCCCTCTTTGGTCGGGCGCTTTCGCTTTGCGAAAGCACTGGTTTGCCAGAGGCAAACCGCCCGAGGTGGGTACGCGCAGCGTGACGGGGTGGTCAGAAATTGCAAAACGTGAATGGTTTACAAATGAAGCGAATTTGTATGCTTGTACTTTTGTTTGGGCTTGTTGTGAGCTTTTCACAAGTGCAAGTATTCGCCAAAGACATCCATCCTCGTGAAATATTCGAGAGAAACTTCGAATTTCTTGACTTTTCGCAGCTTGATGAGGCTCTTGCGCGTTCAGGCGTGAGAACTCCTTCATTTGGTGAGATATTCTTGCAGGTGATACGCGGCGAGGTTGACCTTTCGCCCATTTGGGTTGTGAGGCTTGCGGTTGATGTGTTCTTTGGCGAGATAGCCGCGTTTTCGGGAATTATGCGCAACATACTGATTATCGCGGTGTTGTCGGCAATTTTGAAGAATCTCACGGATTCGTTCACCGTTGCCGAAGTGGGCAGTCTTGGTTTTGCGGTATTGTTCGCGCTTATGGTCGTGCTGATATTTCAGGCATTCTCCATAGGGGTGAGCGCGGCAACCGCCATGATATCGACACTTGCGGCAATTATGTCGGCGAGTATCCCCGTGCTGATTGCTTTGCTTGTATTCTCAGGAAATTTAGGTGCGCCGCTGGTAATCAGTCCGACGCTGGCGTTTTACGCGCATATCACGGTGATTGTAATCAACTACGTCATCACCCCGCTGATTGTCGCGGGCGTAGTTATGACGATTGTGAACTGCCTGAGCGGGCGCGATATTTTGAAGAATCTA
>Ga0136643_10015062_pt1 | contig 11622 bp, 5 predicted proteins | sample TergutLab28metaG_FD_96883 | JGI IMG/M metagenome (GOLD analysis project Ga0136643, IMG submission 96883) | Labiotermes labralis P1 segment gut microbial communities from Petit-Saut dam, French Guiana - Lab288 P1 (version 3) (version 3) | ecosystem: Host-associated > Arthropoda: Insects >...
AATGAATGATAAAAATCAAAATTAAACAAAATTCCTGTAGTGCCCCCCCCCCCCACCCATACACCCCATGAAAAACAACAAAAAAAGATGGGGGGGGGGGGGGGGGGGGACAGACCAATATGTGCCAAGGTTATAAAAGCAGCAAAATATTCTTCCGCTACACTTACATGGTGACACTTTCTTATAGTCAGGTGTCTAACAGTTCGTTATTTCGGCCGGTTGCAGTTTCACGGATAACCTTAAATTCTGATCACAAAAGAAGTGCCCTCTCCCTCTCACTCGTCGTTCTCTGTCATTTCATGATCAAGTTTGGCTGCATTTCTCGAACACGTTAACAGCTTTGCTCTTGTCACCCACGACTTCTTTCCTCATGAAATTAACACCTACAGAACTGGAAGAAAAATTAAATGTCTCAAACAACTGTTCTGTAAATAAGCCTATCGTGTACTGTTTTCCTGTCGAAGTCCTACAAAACTTACGTTAGTTTACCTCCTGTTAAGTGTCTGAATTCAGAAATCCATAAAGGATTTTCCCCTTGCGATATGTATTTTACAGATAACGCTAGTACCTGCACTGAAATACCTGTCCGGTTGGGGCGTTACCGCACTTCTGCCCCCGTAGTGACTGAGCTCAGAATAAGGGAATGAAGGCTTACCACATCCGGAGTGCTGGCGCCGTCCGTATGAGACGTAGAGTCGGCATTACTGCGTGCGCCATCGTTACCATTGGTGGAGCCGGTGAGTTCGGGAGGTTTAGTCGATTCTCGCTCGTCGATTACCAGGTCAATGGGCATCTTACCCTTCAAGCAACTAATGTACCGATGACAGAAGTTGTCACATAATTCGTGAACCTGCAGACAGACGAAACACTACACGTTACTTCCACATTACTGCAAATCCTTAAAGCGTTCTTTATCATTATCCCCTCCTCTCCGCTGCTCCATCCTTACACCCATGAATAACACAACAGTGTCAAGATGCCTGGTGAAGGTATTTACATATGTAATAGGTACTGATCCAAGCGGAATACGGACTTCCAATAGGAAGTAATCTTTCAAATAAGTGTTTAAAATATGTAGTTGGTGCCAAGATATCTTTGGAAAAAGCAGCAGTCTTAAAATTCAGCACCAATACTCTTTCGTGCAGGCTACTTGACGTCCGCGACGCAGGTGGAGTATGCAAAGAGGAATGTTAGGGCCTGTTAATGCAAAACATAAACCTCAAGGACAGTTCGAACCGTATTGTTTTAGCAAAAGATATGTGAGCAAGGCGAAGGCACGATGCTGTATAATATGAGGGTCAAGTTATTATCATAAATACGATTCCAAATCTTTTCCATACTTCCACCATATAGGAAGAAAATGCCCGTCGCTCAAGACATGTTTTGGGAACACAACATATGGACGTCTATAGTAACTGATGTAACATAAATGGGCACATTAAATTTGCTTAGAACTGCGGTACAAAACAAAGATCGGTGACCTGAAGCATTCCTTGGTTTATACATGTAACAGATGACGACAGCGTTCAATAATGGAAGGTAGTGGGGGTATAAACAGCAGAATGAATCCAAATTAACTTAATGGGGGGAAAAATATGGATTTCCTATGAAGGGAACAAATTCTTTATGTTGTACTTCTGAAGGAAAACCGTAACGTAAGGGCATAGTCTAATTTATTGGGTTCTAATAAGAAGACTAAATAAAGAATGCGCGTACACAAAGCGATTACTGCAGATAACACTTGAAAACTGTGTGCATGTATCGTCACTGAGAACACAGCTTACAAACGCAGGTTATAATACGGGTAGTTATGAACACTACACTGAACAGTCTACTTGCAGCGCTCTTCGCAAAATGTGGAACGAGTATCAAGTCATTTTAGAAAACACCGCCGCCCACACTCGCAGCACCCTGCTGTTGAATTACTCGCACAGTACTTAACATCAGCGTAAGGAAAGTACACTCAACCCGTAGCTGGCGGGCAACGCATGGCCCGTGGCACGGAGTTGTGTTGCCCGAGGTTGTGAATTGCATATTTTAATAAAAATTCCTACCATTATCAGTGTATTTTTACACACATGTAAAATTATAGCTCACCTATTTTATACGCACAATTATTCATTCTACATTCTGCGTATTGAATTTCTATCACCTAACAAACTATAATTACCTGTGGCAACAAACGTTACTAGCTTGTGTGCAATAATGGTGCTAATAATGCATATACATACATTAAACCAATTTTAATATACTTATGTGCACTTATTGGTATCATTGTTCTACCTATATATTCGAATAATGCAAGGATAATGGATCATATAAAGTAGCCAGCTTGCACCAATCCGCACATAACACAAAGGGTATGATAGGCCACACACCTCAGACGGACACTGCCTGAGTGACAATCACGATAAACGAAAAATGTAGGGCATAACATCAATACAAATCCTCGTTGCATGGAAATTAACCAGCAGATATGAACAGAAATTGGTGGGAAAGAAAATCACTCTCAGAACATCCAGATGAGCCCTGGGACCACCCAGGCTCCTATTCAATGCTACACTACCAGGGGCTCTTTCCCAGGGTAAAGCGGCCGGGACGTAAGTCTAAACATGTTATTGATTTGTTCGACTAACCAAAGTAACCACTAAAAAAAAGTAAAGTGATCCCGTTAGAGGGCCGGTGTGGCCCAGAGGGTGGGTAGAGGTATAGCTCTACTCTTACATGACCGAGGCACTAGAAGGGGGTGAGTGGTCAGCAGCACGCCCCGGCCGCACTTTACCCTCGGGAAAGACTCGGTACCCATCTTACAGGAGGCTGGGTGGGCCCCAGGGTCGGTCTCGACGGGTGGAAAATCTCATATCCACTGGGATTCGATCCCGGACCATCCATCTCGTATTCAGTCGCTATACCGACTGAGCCACCCGTCCCACCAAAGTAACCACTACAAAAGATATATTTCTCTGTAAGTTTTACCGACACATGCTACGTGCTCGCCCACCGGCATCCTTATTCGAAAACAATATTAATATTAGGCGACAAGTGGTTATATGGAGCTTCCTTCTCATTATGCAGCTTTCTGTACTCTCATCTAAAGTCCCCAAGTTTGGATTTGGAACTAATACCGCAACTTCAAAGGCAAGTTATTTATTCTGTAGGATAATTGTCGGTATTCCACGTCTATCATTTGGTTAGCGCTGTAAAGACATCTGTGGCTCGCATACAAATATAAAAATTTATCTTAGTAAAATGTTTAAACATAATCCGATTGTCCCTTTTATTGTGTCCCTAACACGGTACATTTACCGCACAGAAAGCCGCATCCGCCGAGACATTTCGTGACAGCTGCCGTGTCCAGCAACAGGATAAAAGGGACAAATCACATACATCTCCACAAATTATGAATATTAAAAAAAAAACACTTTAAAAATTGTCTGTATTAAATTTCTGTCCATGTTATATTATTCGTGCATCAAAGGGGACAGTAAGTTTTAAACAGCCCCCTGTGTCGTGACCAGCCCCTTGATCAAAACAGTCGTAACTGAGCAGCGTATATGTAACGTCACCACGGCCCACTTCTCATATCTATACAAAACAGCTATATAAAAACGTTTCCTTGAAAATGTAAGACACTGCCTGCCGAGATAAAATTTCTTGAAGCAGCAGTCGGTTGGAAGACGGAGCCTGTATTGCTGGATCTTAATATGGAAATGAGCGTCGTTGACATACGTCCACTTTTGTGAAGGCCAAGACTCAAGCCGTTGCATAAACTAGCAGCATGTAACCAAGTGTCGTGTAAAAATCCACTTCCTACGCCTGTTTCGTGTTTCTCAATCCCATGTACTTTATTTATTCTTTATGTCTGCTGTAGTAACACGCCAATATAGCAGTTCTGGTAACGGAAGGTGCGGCATCAGTCTGTGCGAAGCTCCTCTCTCTGCGCACGGCCACCATGTTGGTGTTTTACACTCTCAGCAATTGCATAGCTTACCAAAACCTTTGCCACACATCACACCAGGACCTTTTACGCAGTGACGATGATGATGTCTCACCACCGCCGAAGTTCTTAACGAGTGCAGGAATTTAAGAAGCAATGAATTTCAGTAAACTCTAACGGCATGATTTTCATATCAAATATCGTGAAAATCCGTCTATGTGTTCTAAATTTTTAAACCGGGACACAACAAACGCTCACATACACGCACAATATGGTGTTCTCATGTAACTACATTCTTTCCTGAAGAAAAGAAAACAGGTTAAATTTTAAAACCAAATTAATTTACTAGAAGAACGTGGATGAGTGAACACTGTAGAGATATCAGCCACCAAGTTCTCGTCCTTTGCAAAGGATTCAGGTTGGTCACTGGTCGCTCGGGGCCTGCGTGTTGGGGAAAAAAAATGACAAAAGCCTAGAGAGGTACGTTTTTACGGAAGCTTTGTACTGTACAATACTGATGGCTATCCCAATTTCGTTCCTTTGAAACACACACTGAGGTAACGTCCAACCTTCCTACAACTCACTCTGACATTGTTTTGTTATTACATTTCTACGCAAACCATTTTCTCCATCACAACGAAACTGATATACATGAAACAAAAATTAATGCGGAACTTTTACAAGATTACATTCTGTAAATGGATTCTGAACATGACTGTTGTGGTATGAAGATTGAAACCAATCTATATGAAGCTTATACATAACTTCCCCTGTTTTTTAGATTGTGTCTGGTGACTAGGCCATGGGGTAGTTCGATTCGCGGCAGGAGCAAGATATTTCTCTCTTCTCAAATGCGTCGAAACTGTCCCTGGGGCCCATCAAGCATCAAACTCAAGGGCTATCAGAACCCTTTCCTTACGGGGTGAAGAGGCTGGGTCGTAAAGCTGAACATTTACCTCCATCTGGTGGGCAGGTTAAGAATAAACGAAGCCGTACCTTCACACCACTATATTCCTTCTTGGCGGGCAGACAGCCGAAGTTTCTTACAAAACAGGATAATAATCAAAAGGAAAATCGATTACTCAAACAAACCTGGTGCCTGAATGTGGGATGCGAACAGCAGTGGGAGAATTAATCGTTTTAGAAGTTTAATTAGTAACTGAAAACCTTGAAACCAAATAAGTTCCCAAACAACACTGTGGCACTGTGCGGACGGTGCAAACACTGGCCAGATTGCGAGAATTTGGGCTCCTCACTCAGTCGGAGGCTTTCTGAGGTGTGATTACAATTATAATGCACTTGTCTTCACCAAAATATGGGCTATACACCTCTCGTCTGCTACCGAAAATGTTAGCTCAGGCTATAGTAACTAACTTCTATTCGGGAGCGCCACGGTTAAAATCTCCACCCGGTCACATAAAGAGTAAAGCTATACCTTTATTGCCCCTCTGGGAATTCACGGCCTGTTGTAAGGTGAACTTTACCCTTACCTTAAAATTTACGTTTGCCAGGCACCGAACAATCTCACTCAAATTTTTCGTGGTTTCTTGCGGTCACTACAGGCGAATTCCGACTTCACAGTTCTAGTTAAGCTACGGCCGTCTCCATTTACATCCCTTAGAATTGATAATTCGCTATCATCTATTCCGAGTTGCTGACAGCATCATTTAATAAACAAGAGAATAAATTCGTATCACCCTCCTTGGAATAATCAACTTGACAACATCTGAATTACGCGTATCTTCGTACTACAACAAAAACTGACTTCATCCACCCACAATTTACCTATAAATCCAAAGAGCAATTAATGTGAACTATCGGTAACGAACTACATGTAGTCTTGTGGGTAGTTACAAAGATTCAGAAGGAATTTGACATTCAGAGGACCGTGCATGGTGATACGTTCTTATAATAAAACTAACGACATGCACTAATTTCTTAAATTTATTTTTGCTATAGAACTCTACATGTTTCGGAGAGATTTTCTATCCATCAACAGGAGCCTAGTACTGTCTACACAGCAATAGTTATATGTCATACCGGTTATGCTGACTGCTTGCTAGTGGGGTCAGGATGCAACTCAGTTCCATTCTGATCTCGCTAGCAGTCAGCATAACCGGTATGACATATACCTATTGCTGTGTGTACAGTACTAGACTCCTGATGATGGACAGAAAACCTGTCCGAAACATGTAGAGTTCTATTCCAAAAATAAATTTGAGAAATTGGTGCATCTCGTTGGTTTTATTATAAGAATTCAGAAGGAACTTACTGCCACCAACTTGTGGGAGGAATACGTAGAGGTGGGATGTAGTCGGTGACCACCCACGATAAGTCAAGAGTTTCACAGTACAGATGACCATAATCTGAAAACTGGGTAGTTGTCCCTGTACTAAATAAGCGACCATGCCATCAAAACAAATAAGCGTTGAGGTACAGTCCCATACACTCTACGTTCGACCTTGGCGCCAGATGTAGAAAGTAGGCGCAAAACACTGCCATAAGGATTTGCATAAGATTTTATTACGCAAACAATTATATTTGTTGACGTTCTTATTAACAAGGACAAATTCGTGTTGCCCCTACATGTTTTAGCACATACATCATACTTTTCGTACTAAGAGTTAATAAATTTTTAGAATTATGAATCCTCGTAGCACATACACACACACACACACACGTGTGTGTAATCTTTGTACAGTACAATCAGCAAATGGCACAACGATCTGGGACAGTACTCACTGAAAATATATTCAATTTTTGGGCTTCAGTTAGTCATTTGAAATCATCAGGTATCACCTTTCTTCTCACACCCCAAAAAAAACCCGCTTTTAGGCCTTAATGAAGGTTAAAAACACAAATATTCTCTTCTTACACATCAATATAAGAGTATAATACAAAATGTTAATTTGAAAAACACGTAATCAGATATAAACTTGGTTCCAAAGTTCTGGAGGCGGACACTATTCACTACAAAAATACAAAACACTACGGTGGGCTCGTCATAGAATTAGCCTTCTTCCGTCCCAAACCGCAGAATGCATACCGCAGGCGACTACGCGCTTGCACTTACTGCAAGTAAAGAAGACCGACTACACTGCTTTGCTTATGAGCAGTATAATCGTACATTTACAGCTTCCTTGTTGACTTTTTTCTTTCCTTACAAGCCCATTTAACTATTTTGTGTTCGGGCCTACTCAGGTCAGGCTGGAAGTTCCTCTAAAACGTCGGTGAATGTCTGCCGGACTATAATCTGCCACATTCCAGAAGACAGCATTCTACATACCTCAAATCTGTTTTTATACAACATTCGCTTTTTAAAATATGTTTTCCACTTTTTAGGCGCGTTCGCAAAATTACGAAAGGCGACTATAAGCTTCGTCACGTCTGTAAGTCTGTTCGTCCGTCCGCATGCAACAACTCGGCTTCTACTGGACGGATTACCATGAAATTTGATGTGTATTTTTCGAAAATCTGTCCAGAAAATTCATCTTTTATCCCAGTCTCACAAGAATAACGGGTACTTCACGTGAAGACCAATGTACTTTTATGGTAATATATCGTTCAGTTCTTCTTAGAATGGGATATGTTTCAGACAAGTTGAGAAAATCAAAACGCATGTTGTACATTCAAATTTTTTTTCTTCGGAAATAGTGCCGTTTATAAAGTGGAAAAACATTGTAGAGCCGGACAGGCCACAGTTGACAATACGGCGCATGCGCTTTGCCTGCTGGATACTTAAGTCTACAAACACACACTCAGAGTTAGTAACACTTATTGCGCTTGTACTGTAACGACGACGCCACGAACGCGTTGCAGGTATATTGCCTGTGTTCGTTTCACTTTTACAGCCAGATAAAATGACGAAACACTAGAACAAGTTAGCCAATTTACTTATTTAGGTTGCAGCATATCTTACCAATTTTCCAATGATGTAGAATCCAAATTGGCAAAATTTTTACAATTAATAGGTACTATTAAGAGAACTATTTTTAAGAAAGTGAGAACGGAAACTATTCTGAAAATATACAACAGACTAGTTTTACCTACATTTTTATATGGTCAGAAAATTGGACTCTAACAGCCTTACAAAGACGAAGAATTGAAGCGGCAGAAATGAAGTTACTGAGACCTCTGGCAGGCTACACCCTTTTTGACCACAACACAAATGACTACCTACGCTGCCAATTACGGATTACAGGCATACTAGAAAAGATAGATGAATACAGACGTAACTGGCTTTCACACTTGTAAAGAATGCCACAAAACCGAATCTCTTTGAAATTATACTACTACAGACCACAAGGAAGGTGAACAATTGGAAGACCGAAGAAATGTTGGAGAGAGCAGTTGCAACTTTGGAGACGGAACGGATCAAAGGGTCCAATCATTTTTGTTGATGATGATGATGATAATGATGATAAAATGATGAATGACGTCAGATCTCCATTTAAGACAGGCTTCGCTCTATTCAAACTAAGAAAGCCCTATTTTCGACAATAGAAATAGTCAAAACACACCGTGACACTGGGCCTATCAAATCTCAGCTGTTAGGCCTATTGGGTACAGCGTTCAACGCGTTCACGTGTAATTTAACACTTCTATGTATGCTCAAAGAGCTTTGTATTTCCTACCGCAACCAGATTTTATTAGAATGAAATGACACTTCGCGTAATAAGTAACATTTCCGGTTTGTACTCATTATTCAGAGGCGGAAATTCGTAGCATTGTGCCTTGAAAGATAATTTACGACGGTGCTGCTGAAGTTTATAATTTAGTCAAAATCTAGTCTACAACACAATGGTCTTCAGCATCTCTTTATCCCTAACCGTGAACATAGGTTGACAGTGGGCAGCAGCGGTAAAAAAAAGAAAGAAAAAAATTTGCACAGTGCAATTAAATCGAAAATATAAATCATATCGCTTGAAAAATGTCGGGTTCAAACAAACTCCGATGACGGAAGCAATTTAGGAAAAATAACATATTCCGCCTTTTTGTTTATTTTTTATTGCAATGAGTCTCCGTTTCATGAAATCCCTCAGATGAAAAATGAAACCACGCGTTCGAGGTCAAATTATTTCATCACATCACACCAAACCTGATGCCATAATAAGCGCGTTTTTACGATAGTCCAACGGACACAATACCATTACTACGCCATCCGCTTGTCCCGTTTTAATTCCCAAAACAACACACACAAAAGAGCAGGAATTCTTCGCATACCAGAGTCCGCATTGACCCTCCCCATCACGTACCCCTAACAAAACATCAGGACCCTGGCGTTCCCTCTGCAGTTAGCCACAGGACATTGCATCACACAAAGGACGAGGCTCAATAACATGCCACCCCATACGTCCTTAAGATTACCGTTAAAAACACAGGGCAGTGTTTACCATGCATACTGTTCACAATGCATTGGAATGTATTTATAACGTGTAGGTATTAGTTTGGCGGACAGATGAAACATCTTTTAAATGAGGCATTAAATGACCTACCCTTACGCTTCTGCATGTTAAGATGTCCAGCGAAACCACAAATTTGTCAGCAAGTCCAGGCACTGGGCCAAGAAATCCTTGATATGCAAGACGTAACGTTAAAACTTCAAACAAGATGCAGCTGAATGCTTAGTTTCAAGCTCCGTCCCCTCCACACCTACCCTCCGGGGAAAAACGCCTTATAATTACGACACTTATGAGCAAATCTTCATAAATAGTTTATACGAGGTTTGATACCTGATTTATAATGGATAGAATATTTTACTCTCCGAAGAAAGGAATCCGGTATGCTAATGTTAAACTACTGTTGTCAGCAAAGGGAGTGATGCGACTGATAATGACTTCTTAAGATGCGCACACTTTTATGAATACAAAATGGCAGCTTAAGTAGCCCAACCTTCTGTAATGACTGGCAGTGACTACAAAACTACTACGGCTAAAAGCGAACCAACCCGTTGATCAGGCCTTCAGTTGTTCCCCCGACTTTTGTAGTTTGTAACCGGTTGGAAGAGCCGGAGGACAGATGGAAAACAACGCCGTCAGAAAGTATCCATCTCATCAACTGTCTGCTCCAAGATGGAGACCATCCAGTTGCGGTCTATTATGCACCGCGTCTGCTGCCCTCTACCAAGAATGTTCACGCCTTCCAAAGACAGCAAGGCCAGTGCTGCACCACCTTCTTACGCCCTACCCTGAAAGCACCAAGAATGTCTGCTGCGAGCAGCGACAACTATAAGAAAACGTAACATCCGGTACAAAAAGTAAATAAACTTATAGAAAAAAATTAAAAAAGCAAAAAAAGAATGTACCAACCACGCGGGTATGTGCGAAGTTGCCATAGATAGACCAGTGATTGCAGAATTACAGAATTGTATAATCATCATAATCATCATCAACATCGTCATTTTCACCACCGCCATCACAACCACCAAATCGAAACTGTATTCTGTATAACGATGAACTCTCTCTTGCTTTAAACCTGATTTTTTTTGTTAACGAACTTATATTGCACTAGTTTGTGTGGTGCTCAGTTTCTTTTGTTTTTGTATGTTGTTTGTGTGTTAGAGCCGATTCATAATTCGCCATCAGGTGTCGAGTCATCATGTTAATATACAAGCTCGGAAGTAAATCATCATCATCATCATCATAACTAGTTAGGGTAATTGAATTTCTGTCCAATGCTTTACTGTTTTCACTGGTCCGTAATTTTTTGTCCTGTTTAAGTAGGCTTACATTTTTTCAAATGCCCGGTGACGGTCAGACAAGACAGCCTACTTTATACCAAGACAAATGCGTCAGAATATTCGAAGGTGCGATGCCAAGTGCAACACTGAGTTTCTCACAGTTGTGCTGAAGAAATCTGAATCTTCTGCAATGTAATTTATTTTTGGTTATGTAGTATTTTTTTAAAAACTCCGGAAAAATCAACTTACATGAAACAAAATTTTGAAAGTCATAAACACTGGAGCCCTGTACAGCACGAACTGGTTGGTATGTCTATTGTAAATATACAGTGTCCTCTATCGGGGCACCACGTGAAGTTTAGGATGGAAAAAGTGGCAAGTGGGCATGGTTTTCTAAAAGTACTAACAGTTTTCCCTTATAAGTATCTCTCCACCAACGCTCCACCCTCATTTCAGTTTCCATATTCCACTTACCGGGACAAGAAGGCGAAGTCTTGGAGCCTTCATAACCAATGGTTTTTTGGTAATCGGGGTACTTCGGATAGAAAACTACTCTCACTGCTTCAGTCTTGAAAATGAGAAGGTATTATTTTCTTTATGTTTGTGTCACGGGCACCTGCAACAATTCCCGCCATTCTCACAGAGCAGCATGCTTTGCAGCATGCGTTGTTGCTGTCATCGGAAGTAAACAAACTCAGACGACGTTCATATTTATGAGCCACACTATAACGTTTCTCTTCCAGTTGTAATATCGTCAGACAAAATTTGCCATTCAACGTGCAGTTTTTAGATCAAAATTGCTACTAAATTACTAGACGTACTGTCAGCATCCCATTAATCGGTTTCGTCACAAACGAGTGATAAAAGGTATGAGATCTTCAATGTTAATAAAAATCCAACCAGATGCAACAGTATGCAGATATTTATTTACTGCAAAGTCGCTCTACATGTTTCGGGTGTCACAGCACCCATCATCAGGAGTACTAAAAACTGTAACCGCAACCTC
>Ga0136643_10015065_pt1 | contig 11620 bp, 4 predicted proteins | sample TergutLab28metaG_FD_96883 | JGI IMG/M metagenome (GOLD analysis project Ga0136643, IMG submission 96883) | Labiotermes labralis P1 segment gut microbial communities from Petit-Saut dam, French Guiana - Lab288 P1 (version 3) (version 3) | ecosystem: Host-associated > Arthropoda: Insects >...
CCCTGTCAGGTATAAATACACCACACATCCCATACCCTGTCATACTTTATCCACCTGCCTATGACGATGGAACTGATAGAGGGTTCCGAAACGTCGGCTATTAGAACTCAGACGCCGGGTAATTACCCAAAAGAAAACATATTACATAATTTTTTACTTTACCGTCTGAGTAAATTAATAACTGCATATCTCATTTGCAGTAATACTGAAACACATAGTATTTTGCCGCATAGTACATTTATGCCTTTCACAAGATTCTGAAAATAAATAACGATTATTATTTTGTTCTCTGTACGGTAGGAGATAAAGTATTATATATACAAATTATAGAAGTCTTTGTTCAAATGCAATGCCCAGAACTGATACGTAATAACGCCAGTTTTTACGCGAAACCAGTAAGTAGATTACACCGTTTCAAATGCGACAGCGGAAATATGGACATTACGTGAACTGGGGAAATTTTTAAGTAATAATACGGAAATCAGAATGGTGAGTATCAATCACAACAAGTTTACCTCAAACAAGTTTCACTTTCCTTTTCCTAATATTAAAATTCCTGGTGCCCCAAACTACCAGCATAACAATTTATTTTACAACACATAAAGCTGCAAAAGGTCACTCACCTACTGAAGGCAACTTCTTTGACGAACTGCTGCTTGAACGGCCAGTTGTTCTGAGTATGGTGTCAAATTTTGCGGTTGAATTACTTGTACTATAACGTCGGTATGGATTTTCAATTGAAATGCTGATCAACTGTCCATCTTGATTTCTCGACGCAGTTTCGGTGGTCCCACTGCTTGCATTTGGGAACTTCGTTACACTCATTCTTAACTGTCCCGTTGGAGTTACTAAGGGACCGTCCGTTGTAGAAGCAGTATATTGAACAGTGTCTCCTACATTTCCGGGGGATTTTCCTTTCGAGGATTCCAGTAGGCGCTCCGTGACGCCCCAGTGATCTCGTACATGCCTAGATGAAGTTGAACTTGTGGTGTTCAACTTTCCTAGCAGGCCTCCCTCATGCTTTATCGGCCCTTCCTTTGTAAGTTCAGGCTGTCTGTCGTCTGATGTGTTGTACGAAACTTCTATCGGCATCTTGGATTTTTCATAAACGTCTTGGGTCGAATTTCTACATGAGTCTGTACATTGGTCTTCACTTTTTTCAGTGACAGTGCCAACATTTGATACTTCAGAATCATTTATAAATAATAAATTCGATTGTGTGGGAGGATGTTCTGTTGGACCGCCAGCGAATTCTTGTAATATAATATATGCGTCTTCTGTTGCTACAGCTGGATAAACGCTACGCTGTTCAGCAGAAATGTTAGTTAGCTGATCACGAACCTCATACTCTCCTTGCTTAGCAGATATCTCTAAATTATGAGGGAAATTCGAAGTTGTGATATTAGCTGTCCGTTTGTCCGAAATTGGGGGAGAATTATGATACAAATCTCCCATGCCATCCGAACTATTTTCTGCGTATGTTCCGTCCAAATGATCACTGGGGGCTTCGGACCCATTTTCAGAAAGTATATTATCAGAATAATGTATAGATTCATTACCGTTGAAACTAGCAACAAGGATGCTCTTGCACTGTGGTCCTGCACCATCTTGAACCAAACTTTCGCATGTGTTTGAAACTTTTACTGGCGTTGCTGACGATACATCTGATAACATAGGCTCTTCTGTAACATCTGCTGCCGAATCTCTTTCTTGAGTCACGTTGGTACTAAGCACCGCCGACGACACGTCACCTTCTGACGTCGGATCACGTGTATGGATCGTCTGGCTTGTAGGGGATGTCGCCGATTCCAGTAGGTGAGAAATGTCTGGAACAAAGAACAGTTCATTATAAGTGTTGAGCAAAGAACACTGGGTAGAGTGGCTCACATAGAAGTTGTAGGCCATTCACATCACTCACACATATACTGACTTACGTAGTAAAAGAATCCCTTCCTCACTTTTGCCAAATTACGACAAAAATGCCACGATCGAACCATCAGACAAAGAATTTGAACCATGAAATATTCCCATACATTTCCATAAGCAACGTAAAAAAGGACCTTACGTAAATTCAAAAGAACAAAAGAAATAATTAAAACGACATATAACTCCATAAAATGAAAAAAATCCAGCACCCAAAACGCAGGGTATAAAGCAAGGAAATGGAATTCAGTATTACCCATCTCAGGTGCACGGTATATCAGCAGATTCCCATTCACACGAGGAATATGTACGTAAAATAAAGTTATCCCTGCCCTTAATTAAAAGCCAGATATGGAGGTGGACAGGTTACTAATGTCAGCACTATGCAGACTTGAGTGATCTTCACACTCGGTTGGTTTATTTCAGGTAGCTACCACATAAAGAGCTACCTGAGAACGAGAGCCAATGAGAACGTAATGGCGAAAAAAAGGCCCTATTCTTGTCGGTTATCGAACATAGATCGTCCATCACTTAGCCGTCAATTGGACTACTCAGAGCTAAAGAGAAGGTGGGGTGGGGTGGGGGCACAGAACTGTCTCCTCATTGAAATGTGGTGCAGCCGCGAAGAATGAATGAAGTTTGACGTTTCCCTTCACGTCTGAAAAGGCGGGGCACCTTATTAGGCCATAGCGTGGAGGCTATTTTTAATGGAGTTCATCTCGTTGTAATGTGGCATATTAATATCAGTATGTGTGCTGCCGTGAAACACAACAAATTTTACTACATTTATCAGTGAAGGTTACGTGTTTCTGTCTTAAAGACAATCGTCACACAAATAAATACATTTTTTAAACCCAAGTACGTGTACATTGGAATTTTCAGAAATTTGCGAGATTTCAAAAATTTCTACAAGCTTTTCTCAAAAGACGTAGCATTAAAGCGTCCGTATCTCATAATTTTTAAGAAGCGTATGTATATATAAAGAGTGCCCTAGAACAGGCCTCGAAGGCCCAGATGGGGAGTAGAATTATAGCTCTACTTTTCCTTTAACCTCGGCGCTAGATGGGAGTGGGTGGTCAACGCCACGCCCTGGCCTCTTTATCCCCGGGAAAGACTCTACCCATTGTATACGAGGCTGGGTGGGCCCCCGGACGTGTCTGGACGGGTGCGAGAAATCTCGCCCCCACCGGAATTCGTTCCCCGGACCATCCAGCCCGCAGCGAGTCGCTATACGTCGATTTGAGAAAAGCTTATAAAAGTTTGTGAGATCCTGCAAATTTCTAAACATTTCTATGCATACATACTTATGGTTCAAATCGTATATTTCATTGCCTTCTGATGGTTTTAAGACCGAAACATGTAACATTCACCGATGAATTTAATAAAAGTTTGCTGTATCTGACGGCAGTACACTTACCATTGTTACTATACGGATTACGTTACCATATGTAATTGTGTGTGACATTCGAAATCTCACAAATACGCATCATTAGCACAGGGTTGTCTTGAACGATTCTATAAACACCTTCATACAAGTTAATCCTTATCGCGCAATGCAGGTTGTTTCATGTGCAATCGATCATCCAATTGTTTGCAAAGTAAGTCTACAGCATGGCAGTGACAGAGGCAAAATATTAATTATGCTCCCCGTTAGGTGCACGTGCATGACTGAACAGAATTTAGCATCTGTTGTTTATTGGACCGTGCATCATTGTGACAACTGAAGAATAACGAACCAACTAGATGCCACTTATCATTTTATTGTACTTCTTATAGGATCAACATGTTTCGGGACATTATTATGCCCAACACCAGGAGCTTGCGATTATAATGTTGATTACCACATTGGTCGTTTCGTTCTTGGTTTGTTGTATGTCGGAGGTTAGGTGCAGTTAGGCTGGAGTAGTGTCCGGCTTGCAGGCTCAAGCACGACAAGTCGTGCTTGAACCTGGTTTTTTATTCTTCAGGATTTAGCGTCACTGGTCAACTTGTCGCATCTTAGAGAAATTCCGACGCATCTAAGAATAATCTCCATCACGCTAGTGTTAATATGAAATGTTATCAATGCACGATAGATACAAGATTTAGAGTCTGACGTCAGCTTAGATGAGCCATATTAACGCAACAAAAGGCACAAAAAAGACCGTACTTTAATTGTTTGTATCTTATTTTATGGGACCGGAATAATGTAGAAGGTACAGCGACTCGTTACGAGCTGGGCGGTTTTGGGTTCGAACCCTGGCGAAGACAAGAGATTTTATCTTCTTCACACCCGCCCTGAATAGCGCTGGGGCTCACCCCGTCCCCTGTACAACAGGCATAAGCGTTCTTTCCCTGGGGTTAAGCCATCGAAGTGTGGTGTTGAACACCAATCAACAACTAGGACCGAAGCTAAGAATGAGTGGAGCTACACCTCTACTCTCCCTCTAGGCCTCTATGGCATGTTACTGGGAAACCTTACTGTATGCAAGCTGATGTAACTTGTTTGCCTGTTGGACATGTGGTGGCTTTCCACGTCAATATAAAAAAACACACCCTACAATTTGTAAAGAGCATTAATTCTGAAATTATGAAATAAAAATTTACTCAAGTAACTAAAAGTGTGACAGGATACGTGGATTGAGACCACATCCAAAATTTCCACCGCGACACTTGCAGGTCACTTCACCAGCGGTAGCTACCGAACACATGGGCAACAGAACGGAGTAAATTCCATTATACGTGTGGGTACAGATAAATTTGTACTAACAAACAAACTAGCTAGCTAACTAACCTAACCTAACCGACGGACCTACGGACCGGCCAACTAACCAACTAAACTAACTAGTTAAAACTAACTAACAAACTAACTAATTAATTATACACTGGAACAAGCTTACATCTGTGCACAATACAGTACCCAGCGCATTATTGCGGAGAAGAATACGACTGCTTCGCATATGTAAATTTCACAATCAATATTTGCTCAATTATAGCATCCTTGTAAGATCTGTGAATCTCTCGGTGGGGAATACGAAGACTGCTTAACAAATGTAACAACGTGTAGTCATGCAGACAGCTAGCTTCATGACAGTCGCTACCCTTCTGCGACACTGCGGGGCAACACAACTTATAAAGCCGTGATCTGTAAAGTCCTTATTTCAAACTGATTCTTCAATTTGTCTTCACATTATCACTGCTATTCTTTCTCTCTTTCTTCTTCTTTTCCTGCCTGTGTCCTTCCTTCCCTTCTCTTTCAACGCCATTCCTCTTTTCCTTTATTTCGTTCTTACGTCTTCGTGTATTTCCTTCCTTTCCTGCTATTGTTACACTCTCTTCTCTCTTTATACCTTATTTACGTTTTACAACAAAGTGTAAACCAATGTAACGTACGATAGAAAGCATGGGTACAGAAACGAGTGACAAGCAATAAGATATATGAATCCCACGACCTTAAGGTGAAACAATATGATAAATATGTAAATTTACTGGTTGCACACAAAGAAGTCGCTTCAGATTCTGTCGGTCATCAATCAACGCCTTCACAGTCATAAAATGGCAATACGGTGTCAGGCAAAATTTTGCGTACAGAGTCAAAATTGTTCAGAGAAATTTTCCAGTCCAGGACGCACTCACATTCAGGACTTAGCGACAAAATAATTACTGTAATGATGAGCGGAGGACGAATTTCCGTTAGTACGAGAATATTAACTGATTTATGTCACCAATATCCGTGCTGTATTTATGACATCTATGAACTGTATTGCAGAGGAAGTCTGGTAATTGTTTGAACGTAGTAATACAGCGAGTTGTCTACACGGCACAACCGTGAGCAGAACATTGGTCTGATTTAATTCGAGAAGCGACCGACCCTTCCACATGAATCCAAATTTTAAAGAAGGTTCGTTGAACTACTCGTAATGTTTGTAATCGTTATTTAAAAGAGTTTACACATTATATACAAGAATTTACGTATTATGGAAACGAAGACGATGCATTGCGATTAAATTATGTGTGGTGACGATCAAATTGAGAAACACAGGAGGAAAAACAATGATGATGGTTTATACGACGAAAGGAATGGCTATGCTACACTGCGAATAAATTAGGGAGCAGGTACTGATAGCACTGAGCAGGTACTGATAGCACTGAGCATATACTGATAGCACTGAGCAGGTACTGATAGCACTGAGCAGGTACTGATAGCACTGAGCATATACTGATAGCACTGAGCAGGTACTGATAGCACTGAGCATATACTGATAGCACTGAGCAGGTACTGATAGCACTGAGCATATACTGATAGCACTGAGCATATACTGATAGCAATGAGCAGGTACTGATAGCACTGAGCATATACTGATAGCACTGAGCATATACTGATAGCACTGAGCAGGAACTGAAAGCACTGATCAGGTACTGATAGCACTGAGCAGGTACTGATAGCATTGAGCATATACTGATAGCACTGAGCAGGTACTGATAGCACTGAGCAAGTACTGATAGCACTGATAGCACTAGGCAGGTATTGATAGCACTGAGCAATAATGAACATTCCACCTGGGTCCATACTTTAAAGGAGGCTCATTGCAACACGCGTAATTTGCTAATAGTTTTATTAAAGCGTATACACATTATGTACAAGATTTTCGTTACTATGGAAAGGAAGACGATGCATTACGATTGAATTATGTGCAGTGAAGATTAACTTCCAAAACACAAGCAGCAAGCTAAACGATGATGGTTTAACAGATGAAGCGCATGTCAGAAAGCAATGAAATAAGTGAATAGGTTGGGACTGAAATTGGAAACAATAAATTATCAAAAAAGAATATCACGGAAATGTATTTAAATAAATTACTGTATCTGTTGGCGTGGCAGGAGTTAATATTTAATATTTAAATGGAATCGCAAGAAGACGTCATCTGCAATAAGTACGGAACGTGTGCCAAAAAAAAGTTTTGGATCAGACAGATTTCGAATTTGAGATTCTCTGCAAAGGAAGCCTTCGTCGTACTAATAAAAGAAGAATATTCCTCCGAAACGTGGGTGGGAATGTTTACCAGCCAACATAGCTTGTTTGCTGTTCTCCGTGATGTTACGCCGTGTAGCCTACATCCCGGAGGACAGCCATCTTCACATTCACCGCCGTGACCTCAAGTCTCATTCCCGCCGCACGTTCTTTCCAAAATGTGAGAAATGTAACTTTACAGCCATGCGATCTAACAATATCAACATTTTATCCGCCATTCAAGTTGCAAAAATGTATATATAAGCTTCAGTAAGTAAAATACTACTTGCTACGGAAATGTAACAAACAATGCACTTCCATTACAAGAGGTTACTCTTCACTTGATCATCCAGGTGACAGAGTGACACATTCATGTTAAGCTACGATTAGAGTATGTTTGAACAGAATTTTATCGTCATTCCATTTAACAAGTTACAAACAATGCAGTCTACATCAACTAGTGATTTAAAAACAGCAGCGTTGGTCTCTCAAATGTAGACAAAAGGTGCCATCGCATGCACTGCAGCGATAAATTATAAACATACTTTCGCTTTCGTGTCTCTAATCAAATACCGTTAGCTTTACACTTTCTTCATGAAAGACTTGACGCTACAGAAGACAAAAATTCATCTAAACATTATTTTAAACGGCAGTTTATTTTGACGTTCAAAACAAAAAAGGGGAGTTCTACGAAATGTAAACAAGTTAATGATGTTGACGAAACGTGTTATCGTACATTCTGCGAACCAGAAGCAACACACAAATGGACTCTAGTGCGCACTAACAGGTTGCAATATAAGAAGGCAAAATGGGAATAGGAGACTGGGCAGCTTAGTCAGTGACGTGACCGCCTACGGATAAGACAACCGGATTCAGTGCCCGCTAGGGCCGGCACTTTCCTTCACCACCCCATTCAGACCAGCTCAGCCCCTCACACAGCCGTACTTCCAAGAGGTAATGGGGATACGGCGGCCGTAACGCGAAACTATTGAGCTGAATGGTAGGGTAGCAGAAAGATGAACTGGAAAGGGCTTCGAAAGAAGACGCTGTGGCATCTAGGGTTCTATCCTGACAGGCCGAAAACAAACCTAGAAAAGTCTGTCAAAAGAAAACGTGTTACTGCCCAAGATTCTAACGGGGCACTCAAGTTACCACTACATCCAACTGCTCGATGATTTTGCTTCATTACAATTTATACAGTAAGATTACGAAACGCTGATTGGACGCGTATAACTGCAAGCATTACTGCCCTTGTCACTTAACCAAATTTATTATGTACCTGATATGTTATCGAATTTACGAGTATACGAATATTCGTACGAAATACAAGAGCTGCGGTAAGTAAAAAATAAATAGCCCTGAGTTAAATATTAAATTCGCATTGGATATCTCAGTGAAAGTACGTCCACCGTAAACAGATTACTGAACAGATTGTGCAGCTGAACACCGAGCGAGCAGATTTGGCCTCACATACCATTTATATGAAACGCGTCTAACAAATATCAGCGATTGTTAATATACGAGGGAGAAGGGAATGCATGGAATTCCATTAAAGTAAATTAATTTCCGAATAAATATTTTAAAGCGATTTGCATCAATAGTAAACACAGAAAGAAAACCAAGGGTACATGGGCCTAACATTACAAAACCATTTTAGCGAAAAAATTCATCCAGTTTACGGGAGTAGAATAAAATATATATCACGCTTTAATTAATGAGCTTAAGGGGATTTTCTGCTACGGCGTACAAAACTTTTCCCTGATGGAAATGTAAAAAAGGACGAATCTAGCATGCAAAGAGGGAGATTGAGGGAGGGGGCTGTGTACTAATTTAATCGTTCCATTTCTACACCAGATTCCTTTCCTCGTTGACGCGTGGGCACTTTTATGGGTCATTTTTATTGGTTTTCCAGAATGGAATGGCGTTTATACTTTAAGTGTTACTGACTTACTAAGTGAAGCCATGGAACAGAAGCCTCCTAGAAAAAATAACGGTCACTCGGCCAGTCAAACAATACCACATATTTCAGGCAACCAAAAAAACTCGTTACTGCACCCACAAAAAAAAAAAAGACCATCAGTAACAGTTATCCCGAGTCGAAAATGTCGCCCACATTCATAAAATGTTTCTTTTAAAAATCGCTTTAATACTATTCCATTTTCTGCGCCATTAACTCGTAATTTCCTTTTGGATTTCCCGGCTTAAAATGATGTATGCATTTTTCATGTCTGAAATCCGTGATAATACAAATGTCCCAACTGTCTTCATCCTCCCTAATTTCATCACCCCAACAATATATCCTTAATAAGGGACATGTGGGGTAGAAGAGGGTTTGGGTAGGGGAATCTGACTAAAAACCCACTTGGAAGTCCCAAATGAAGATGGGCGGGATAATACTGAAAATGATAATAGAGCTGTCATATGATTATCGTACGATAACCGCAACATCAGTGTACCATCACTCACAAACCGAGAGTTAACGCAAACTGTCGTACAATGACAGAAGATCAAATTAATTCAATCTATCGGAGAGTTGCCATCTGGTGGATATATCGTCGGTAACCCGGATTTTCATTTCTCTTCCATGCAAAGCAAACAAAGCTCTGTACTAACGAAGGAAACCCCGGGTTGTCAGGTCACACACAAAGGTGTGTCGAAACAACTGAAAATCGGTGACCACGGATACCGGCGTGACTCAAACGCCATGGATACCTGGTGGCCAGAGAAACCTTTGTGACGTCACTCAAAAACCTATGTAATGTAAACAGAGAAACCCATTAACCATACAAACCGTCACGTAACTCAGTTCCTCAGCCCCAACCACGTGCCTCACATCACGGGGCAAACGCAGGATTCATGCACCGATCCACCCAGTCTTCCATGAGGCCCTACTGTAACCAATGAGGCCGAGTTGTGACGTCACTTGCAAACCACACCTTACCGTAACCGTCGAATCCCGGTCCCTATTCAGACTCGTGGTTTGAAGTCACTCACAAGTCATGGAAAGACGGGTTTAATAAAATAATCAAGTTTGAATCTACCCCTCTTTCATTAGGACCTACACTAAGAGTTGAAATGGGTTGTCACGTCACTCACAAACAAATCTCTATTATGAACACGGAAACCCAGCATAAATTCACACCCGGGTTGTAGCTCCACTCACAAACCAACCTCAATTACAAATATGGCTAAAGCAAAATAATGAAAGCCCGGAAAACACGGACAGCGGGGCGTGAATCAATCACGCATCGCACTGCATAAGGTAGACGAATGTTAAAGGAACAGAATGGAAGGGCTTGGATTGGATTCATCTGACTTAGGATAAGGAGAAGAGGCAGATTGTTGTGCACACAGTAATGAAACTTGAGTTCCATTAAAGACAGCGTGTCTCTTCATTAGCCGTGGGACTGCCAGCTTCTGAAGGACTCTTGCTCCATGCTGTCAATAGGGCATAGAAATTATGAAGCTTCTCATATAAAAATTTCTCCACTCTCCTATTACGTAAGTGAATCTATGTAGCTATTACAAAAACGGATAAATTTGATGTTCTACTATATTCTCCCTAAAATTCACTGTAATCCAGTAACACACACTGAGGGACACGATCGGCTGCTTACATCACAGGGCCACATTACCTTTTTTCCTTACTGATTGAATCACGATATATTATTGAGAGAAATGCCGGTTCTGCTATCAGGCATATTAAATAGTATATGCACAATTTTAACTTTGGGCATCTCCTTATGTTGAATGTAGTGCAAGGTATCAACACAACTAGAGGTATGCACTGCACAACGACGTTTCGGTCAACGACGGACCGCATACACGACAGTGGTAACATAATATTATAATGTTTACCATTTTGTTACAATTGCCTACAGAATTCAGTACAGTAACATGCTGTACAGATTTGTAGGCTAGGAGCAATAGGCTATACCATATAGCCCACGTGTGCAGTAGGCTATACTGCACTATCTAGGTTTCTGTAAGTACACGTTCGTACGACGACGAAATCGCCTAACAACGCATTTCTCGTCGTTAAGCGACACATATCTGTATTATGTATTATCGGACGAGTTACACGGCTAAATGGCCTGAAAATGAGCACGTAGTGGTCGATACATATAGAAGTGTAACTCATCTGATAAAACAACAAAAATCTCAGGTGACACCGTCCCAATATGTATTGCTTATAATTAAGGCGTTACTTTAACCGACAAAAATACATAACAATACCGTAACACAAAACTGTACAGATGGAGACTGCTGAATACCCTGTAGCATTTATAGAATTAAATTAAAACACAACTGGTGTAATATTAATTAAAAATAAAATGATAAACATAACTGAACACGTAAACATTTGTATTCCTACGTCTTCCTTACTCCATTACCAAATGTGTTCATCCTATCGTCCCTCTGCTGCCCTTCTTTCTCGCTCTCCTTTACTTTATATTCACGTAGAAAAAATTCTAAACTTATGCAGTTAATGGACAATGACAATACCAATAATGGACAATGACAATACCAATAATGGACAATGACAATACCAATAATGGACAATGACAATACCAATAATGGACAATGACAATACCAATAATGGACAATAACAATACCAATAATGGACAATGACAATACCAATAATGGACAATGACAATACCAATAATGGACAATGACAATACCAATAATGGACAATAACAATACCAA
>Ga0136643_10015069_pt1 | contig 11617 bp, 13 predicted proteins | sample TergutLab28metaG_FD_96883 | JGI IMG/M metagenome (GOLD analysis project Ga0136643, IMG submission 96883) | Labiotermes labralis P1 segment gut microbial communities from Petit-Saut dam, French Guiana - Lab288 P1 (version 3) (version 3) | ecosystem: Host-associated > Arthropoda: Insects >...
CTTGTGTGACTCTGTGACCCGGAGAGCTATGCCGGCGGTAGCGTAGCTACTGGTAGGGCCTCCCATGCCGGACAGGTCGAAGGGTAGAGCCCAGACAAAGAGAGACACCCTGGTCCTCCAGGTTGGGGGTTGGGTGTGAGGCTAACAACCTCACCCCGGAAAAAAAACAGCATTGTTCAGGAACCTAATAGTTTCCAGAAGGAAGTAGGGGTGCAGGAAGACCAAGGTTAAGGTGGATGGATGACGTGAGGGAGGAACTGAGGAGGATGGGTGTCACAAACTGGAGGATACGTGCACACAGAAGAGACGACTGGAAGATGGTCGTGAAGGAGGCCAAGGTCCTACAAGGACTGTCAAGCCGTGGAGTAGCAGTAGTAGTAGTAGTAGTATAATTGTTATGTTATATTTTTAATGAAGGCCTTCTCGAGGAATGCGATAAGGATGAACGTTTGGAAATAACACTTCGCACCGTTCCTGATTTGTGTAAAAATGTTTCACTGCTGTGTTATTTGGTAGCAACGGTAATTCCTATACAGTCTCTGCGCAGTCAGATATGTGTATATGGACACATATTCTTGCAGTATAGAGATGCTGGTCGGGGAAAAGAAGTAAAAAACGGTGCAGGCAATGTACGTAAAACGTAACAATGAAGGGCGTTCGTGCAACAGTTGTTGCAGTGGAAAAGCAAAAAGTTTTACACAACCTGAGTGTGTGTTTGTAGCCTTAGGTATCCAGCATGCAATGCGTATGCGCCATATTGTTATCTGTAGTCTGCCCCGTTTTCAATATTTCTTCACATCTCATAAAAGGCACGGTTTTCGAAAAAAAAGTGTTACTGAACACAAAATGTGTGTTTTGATTTTCTGTACAACTTCTGTCTGAAACATTTCTCATTCGAAGAAGAACTGAGCGAGATATTATTAAAAATGTATATTGGTCTTCATGTAAAGTACCGGTTATTCTTGTCCGATTTTAATGAAACTTGAATTTCCTCGACAGATTTTCGAAAAATACTCAAATATAAAATTTCATAAAAATCCAACCAGTGGGAGCCGAGTTGTTCCATGCGGATGGACGGACAGACATGACGAAGCTAATAGTCTCTTTTCGCAATTTTGCGAACACGTCTATTGGGACAGCCGTGTATGCGGCATGACAAGGAGATCTTTCCCCGTTCCCTGGGTTCGTCAGCACTGTTTTTATACATTGTTATGATTAGGGTTTACAGTCTGTAGTGTGCTTTGATGGTGCTTTGTCTATTGTAAGTTTGTAAAGTCCAGTTGAAATGTGATGGCACACGGTGACGCACTGAAGGGGAAGTGAAGGGGAAACTGGCGAATGGAGTGGGTAGCCAGTACCCTTCACACTACCTCAGAACATGGTGTATCCAGCATTACTACCGCTGATGCGCTCACCTCGGCTGCCAGGAGTCGACTGAACTGACCCCTCCGCCGATTTAAATGGACTCGTCCGTTTCGCTGAAATATGAAATCTGGTTTCTGCCCGTGTGCCATCACATTTCAACTGGCCTGTACACGGTAAATGTGCATAATTTCGATAATCTCTCTTCAAGGTCGGAAAATAGACATTACACGACGGAAATGAATAATATGTTTCCAGCAAATAAAATAGTGACTTACATAGTATCAGGCATGCTTGGTACAGTGTTATAGTCACGAAGTGTTGGACTCAAATCTCGTATCAGAGACAGGCGTTGATACCTCCAAGCCAAATTGTCACAGATCGTCTACATCCCTCCCGGCCTGCCCACAATACAAGGTATATATGTCAAGGAAATTGTGTAGGCTGCTGCAGGGGATTGCTTTTAGATGCTTCGTTATAGGACTATTTGTATGGGCGTCTTTCCAGATGCTATTGTTAAGTCTAATGTCATCTTGCCCAGGAGGCGAAGTGTTGTAGCGGTGACACTAATTGCTTTATTAGCAACAGGAAGCGTTTTATGCGATCAAGCAACTGCCGGTTAAGCGAGGCGATCTTCCGCCTTGTTCATGGCATGGCAAACATAGATCGGGACCGGAAATAGGGCATGAGGGTAGTTATGTCCCAATGAATTGACAGGCCATGAAAACGCGGACTGATTATTAGTCCTAACGTAGGCTGTAGTGTCTGTGTGTGGGGTCTGCGAGAGAGTCATATACGGGCATTCCACGTGGGTTTCAAAGTTGTCACGAAAATTAGGCTATTAAATTCACTTGGGGAAAAATTAAAATGGGTTTCTGTATAGCTACATGTTTCGGCTTGGTCTTGAGCCTCCTTACTGGCTGACATACACTGTACAAGGAGAGTTATGTCAGTTAACCACACTGCTATTATGTCAGAACTTGGGATTCTGACATAATTTTTCTTGTAAAGTTTGTCGTATGCGTTCTGTATGAATTCAAAACGCCTTATGTGGAGATTACGCCCTTTCGTCTGTGTCTGAATATCAGCGACTAAGGTATTTTATATCCGTAAAATTCGGTAGAGGAGATCGGTGACAGATTTTGCGTGTAAAATTAAACATTGACATACGTACCGTACTTAGAGGTGTGCATGCATTTCTGTACTGTCTTTCTGTTTCTTTATTAACTTTGATGACAATCGATACACGATATCTCCATTTGACGCCATTCAGCAAATGTGAGTTTAATGAAAATCGATTTGGGGAAAGCCATAAATTTTCCCTAAAGGCGTAAACAATTTTTTTGTTTATATTTCCCACATCTGTTGTCGGATTTTGGATGAAAATAAGGGAGTCTATAAGAAATATGCACGTAATGCTGTTTATCATTTGTGATTTTTGTGAAAAACGGCCAAGAAAGTGCCGTACGTTTCGTATAAACGTATATTAAATTACATTTGCATGTGCAGCGTGCAAACAAACCGTATGCCGCCGACAGTGACCAGAAAGATATTGGACCAAGTGCCAGCTGGGATTCTTGGAGTTCAATTTGTTATCTATTTTTGCATGAATACATTTTTGGTTTGTGTTGTTTGTAATTATTTGAACCCTGGCACACTTTTAAAGGATTTGTTCCCTGTCTGTATGTTGTGATTTCTCCCTGTGTTGAACTCATGAGCCGTGTACATAAGGCAGTTGTGAGGTGCGTATCTTTATGATTATGTGCCTTTGCTGACCATCTACCAGGCATATATGTAGTCATTGATCCTCTAGTATGTAGTATTTCTGCCTGATGGATAGATGGCAGAACAGCATGACAAATACATTGACATTCGCATTCATTTGAGTAACCATGAGCCATTCTCTAATCCGTGCAGGTTTCGTAGATAGTACAAATGTGGATGGTATTGTATGAACCATGGATCAGAGTATAAACTATGTTATTTTACGTGTTTACTCGTCGTTTATCAGTGACCAAGAAAGGCATTTGCGATGTGGTGTGTGAGGGTTAGGTTGTTTTCAGAGTTGGCTTTATTGGAACTGGGGACGATGTGTGTTGCCTGTAATCATGATGATAGATAAGGAAGACTGTGGACTCAGAATTTTGCAGATGGGAGTGAATTTCGCTTGTTACTACAGAATGCCGAAGGATTGGAATCGTGAGGCATGTGCATGGCAGCAGGCATGCGTGTACAGAGGCCCACAATCAAAATGATGCCGTGTACCTTGTAACGAAAAGAGTAAACGTTTGGGGGCAAATTAAAATCAAGAAAATTAGACGTTTAAATACAATAATAAATATGTTTTCGGTCGAACACAATGTTTATTATTCCATTATTGGCAACAATTTTCGGTCATTTCGACTATCATTAGGCCATCGCTACATTAAATTTTTAAAAAAGACTGGTTACATGTAGTGTACGTTCATTTCAAATACGTTTGGGGATCCCATATACATCAATGTCAAAATTTGTTAACAACCTTGAGTTTTGTTATATGTGATAAGATATATTAAGAACTTTGTGGACAGCTGTAAGAAAATGAAAATTTAAAATTGACACAATATAGCACTTAGTTATGCTGTGTTAAAAAAAAAGTTAAAAATTGTCTCTAGTCACAAATTGTATTATTTGCTGCTATGCACAGACTATGGATTATTTCTGTATTATTTATAGTGTTAGCCGAGTACTAGGTGGTGTTAGTGGATCATACATAAACTATTCCACATCTCCCTTGTGACAACAGATATGTATTTGTCTTCAGTATAGAATGTAGACTTTGTAATAAGTTAGCAACCACCAATTTTCCATAGTATTATGGTAGCTCAACTTTTGTGTGTGTTTCACAACTGCCAAACTAGCAGTGCCATGATGGCAGAAGTTTTGTTCAGCATGGGTGCATTGTGCTGCATTATATAGACATATCAGAATACCATGTTGCTGTAGCTGTGGTCACAGCAGTCGAAGCATTAGACACCATATAGTGTTGAAATATCTTATGCAAGGAGTGTGCCCCTGTGACACATTCCATAGTTTGTTGCATTTTTTTGAGGTGACACTAAAGTGAAGTCGAAGGAGTTGTGGGAGGTGGAGTGGGCAAAGTTATTCCACAACTATGTCAGTTATGTGTTGTTATGTACAGTATTGTTTTATGTCACTGTTACAGAATTTCTGTGTGGCATAGTAGACAGAGTGAACCCAACATTGCACAAGGCAGATACCAGTCCAACGCTATGACAAACCTATTTGCAAACGACATTCGCATATACACATGAGGTTCCATCAAGGTTTACTACACACTACCCCACAAAAAAGACATTACAGCTAATATCTACCTTTTCCCTGCTTGTTACAGTGCAGCACACCACGTGCAGTAACTCATGTCTTGTTCTCCTGAAGATGGGCATAATGATGCCCGAAATATGTTGAGAAAGTATTGATAATAAACATCTAACTGTTGCATCTTGTTGGTTTTCTCTCTCACTTCACAATTTTCTCACGATGCACGGTCACAGAAACCCAAAGCCAACATTGCTGACTTATATTTTAACCCTTCAAATGCTGAATTTACTCCCATCTGCTATCTGCTGGCATTATTAGGCGCTCGCCATATTTTCCATGTTAGAGGGTTAGGGGTTAATATGTAGTAATGTGGGGTTTTGTTACTGTTTCTTAATAGGTGTGAAGTGACATCACTAAACAGACTGATTCTCCACCAAAAAAAATAAAAAAAAAAGGATGTTCTGTTGCTGGAATATGGAAGCAGCAGCTCAGATTAGTCTTTAGTTCACCGTCCTAGTAAAGTCCCTGGTGTAGTACTGTGTTGAAACAGCAAAGATTACTGATGTTGAAAGGAAGAATACTTCAGTTTACTGCTGTGAATGTGTATTTTTTTTTATGTTTTACTCTTGTAACTTGTGAATGTTTTTTTCTAGGTGTGTTGTGTTGTCTGATGTTCACTGACATGGTTCATATTCAGATGCAATTAATGCAGAGACTGCATCAGTGGCATGAATGTGTATGTATGTATTTTTTTATTTGTTTATGTATAGTTTATTAACAGCATGCCCCATTACAATTAGTAATTCTACGTGCTTAGCGTAATCATTTACAGATTGTTTTGATATTTACATTTATGATCAGTATTCTATATGTATGTACCAGGAGTATTTCCTGGGGGTAAAGGCGGCCGGTGCGTAAGGCTGACAGCCTTACCACCATCCTGTGCCATTGTAATGAAATCTGGGAACCTTAACTTCCTGGAACCATCTGCGTCACTCCAGGCCTGTAACAGGACTGCTTTACCTTTACCTATTCTATATGTGTGGTTTTGGCTGTTTGTATGTGATGTGCACTCCATTCTTGCTTTTTTTGCACTGTATCATACTTGCGTATAAGCACTTGTGTTGATGTTTGAGTGTTCTTTTCAGCTATTTGAACAAGTTAATGGGTTCATCGTTTCTGAAAATCTATTGAGTTTGTGAAATGAATGAAGTGTTTTATGTGTTTATTCACTAGATCGCTCTTATTCACCGGCCAGTTTTCTTGTTTTAATATGTCGCTTGTAAGTTTTTCTCTCTCCCTTTGAAGTTTGGTGCACTCATGTAGTAGGTGGTCCACAGTTTGTTTCCCGCCATCACATGGGTATGCTGGAGAATCTGTTATTTCAAAATGGTGCAAGTATCCCTTCATTTTGCTGTGAGCTGGTATGATAGCCTTGAAGTTTGGTTTTAATTTGATTTTGGTGGTCAGTCTGTCCTTGATGGTTGGGAAGAACTGTTTTGTTGTTGACCCTTTTGTAGATTGGTGCCATTGGGTTTGCCACTCGGCTATGCTCTGATCTCTCACTTGTTGAACTATTTCACTTTTGGGAATTCTGTTGAAGGATATGTCATCGTTTCTAGCAGCTTCCTTCACTAGCTTGTCGGCTAGCTCTTTCCCGTAGTTTCCTGCGTGAGCCTTTATCAGGGTGAATATGATTGTCCAGTTGCGTTTCTCAAGTGCTATTGCTTTCTTCCTGATTTCTTCTATGAGGTAATTGTGATTTTGTGTTCTTGAAGGATTGAAGGGTGATTCTGATGTCTGTGTTTACTATTACTGTTCTTGGGATGTTATCATTGATATGTGATTTTTCTATTGTTTCTAGTGCTGTAACTATAGCCAGTTGTTCAGCTTGGTTGTTGGAGCATCTGTTGTGCAGCGTATACCTTAATTGGTGCACTAAATTACTCTGGATAAATATTTGTATAGCGTGTTCATCTTGTTGTTCAGTGATTCTGACTGAATCTGCTGGGTGAAGCCAGTCTTTTGGCTGTGTTTCATGGTCAATCTCGTGGACTTGACTTTCCCTCATGATGTATAATTTAGCCGCTTCCTCCGCCATTATCACTATGGGTATTAACCCGGTCAAGAGGCAGAGAGCTTCGTTAGAAGTTTTTCGAAAAGCTTTTGCTATTTCTATGTTTATGAGGTGCTGTACTCTGTTGTATACTGTTTTGTTGCTTTCCTTTTCCAGTACCTCAATCCATATCGGCGCACCGTACAACAGAAGTGGTAGAATTGTTCCTTTGTGTATGGTATACAGAGCTTCGTGGCTAAGTCCCCAGCACTGTTTTGCAGAGTTTGATAGGGTGTGTATTAATTTTGTGCACTTCTCTGATATGTACTTAATGTGTTCTCTAAAGTTTAATTTGGTGTCAATAATTATTCCCAAATATTTAATTTCTTGAACTTGTTGTAAAGGTCTGTTGTTCATGTAGACTAAAATTTCCTTATTCTCTTTTATTTCCTTCTTGAATTAAGCATAAATTTTTATTTATGTTTGTTAAATTTAATTTTGTTATTCTTGGCCCAGATTGATATTTTGTTCATCTCTGTGTTGCTAATATTTCCTGCTTCTCATATACTTTGTGCCTTCACAGCTATTAATAAGTTGTCTGTGAAGATGATCGTTTTGGTTTGTTTCCTTAATTCCAAGTTAAGAAGAGAATTGTATTGGATGTTCCAAAATCCTGGTCTGCAACAAGATCCTTGTGGACAACCTTTGCTAACTTCTCTCTCCACTTGTATGGTGTTTGTGCTCATTACTGCAGTTCTTTGACTGAAGTAAATTTGGTTAGGTTGTATAAATTTCACAGGCAGTTAAACTCTTTTAGGGTCATTAGTATGCTGCGCCACTATGCAGCGTTGAAAGCGCCTCTGATGTCAAGACTGACAAGGATTGTGATTAACCCTTGCAGCCCATCTTCTACAAACTCCTTGACTGTTATTGCCGCGTCTGTTGTACTTCTCTTGGGAGTGAATCTGAATTGATTATGATTCAGGAGATTGTTTGTGTACATGTGGTGCATTATTCTGTTGATTAATAGTTTTTCCAAAACTTTCCCTCCAATGATGTATGTATGTATGTGTGTATGTATGTATTTGTTGACTGTTACTCTACATGTACAATTATCAGTTTAAACATGAAGGGATGTTCAACTTTAAAATCAATACTTCTGTTGCTTCTACTTTTACTGCTGCCCTCCCAGTTCTTCTGCTGCAATTACTGCTTCTGCAGCTTTTTCCACTGCCACTTCTGCTGCTTCTTTTGATTCACTTACAGCTTCTGTTGCTGTTTCTTCAGCTGCTGCTGCTTGTGCCATTTTTAGTGTTGTTTTTTCTGTTCTAGCTGTCGATTTTACAGTTGCTAACAGTAATTTTGTTTTTGCTTCTGCATTTTTTGCTGCATCTGCTGATTCTAGTGTTGGAACTCTTACAATCAGTCCCTCTCCAACTGATATTCTATATTCTTTTTCCTTTGGAAATCCCAATGTCATTGCTGCATTACTGTCTACCGTAAGGGCTGACATTTCTCTCTATTGCCATTTCCCTTTTGGCCACTGCTGCTGCTGCTGCTAGATTATTAGCTACAGCTACTGTTATCTGTGAAGCTTGTAACTCCACCTCACAGACATGACCGTCTCGATTTTTCCTGTTTTAATAAAGAAACACAAGTCTTCAACAGGAAGTTGCACAAACTACTAAAGGACATTCATCATGCAAGTTTGGTAGACACAAATCTAATCAGAGACAAGTTTACATGGCATGAACCTCCCATGGACCCTTCAGGCAGAGAAAGGATAGCCAAGATCATAGGACAAACTGTAACAACTCCTTCAACCAGTGGGATTCCTTTAAAATTGGAGGAAGTCCCTTTGGCTCCTTCCACTGTGAGATGGGATCTACATGTAAGAATAATGATGGTGTACACAAAATCATAGCTAGACCTTCAAGCAGACCGAAGAGACCTCTGGTAACTAGAAATGAAGATTTTTACGGGTAGCGTGCACAACAAAACCAGTGTCGTGGCCTCCAGTGTAAGTGGTGATAACTACATAAGTTGTAGACAGACTTGTGTGTGTGATCAGAATTTATGTGACTTAAACCCTTGTAAAGTGCAGCAAACTAAACCAATAATAGGGCACAAAGGACCTCCTTTAGGGCCTAGGTGCATTGGGCCTGAAAAGGGCTCAAATCCATATATCATTCTAAACCAATAATAGATAAGGATAATAAGTGCACAGGTATGGAGCAAAATCATACAGCTAGAAAGCTTAACCCAAAAAATACAATGAAAGATTATAACAACAATAATCCTTCCTTAGCACATTTGTTACTAAGTTAACAACCCATTAAGATCTACCATCAAAATATTAGGAGCCTAAGATACGAGATGAATGGGCTTCAATGTCATTTGTGTCATGACCCTCCTCATATCCTGTGTATAACTGAACACCACCTTCATCATAAAGATTTAGCCTCCTTTGTTACTGAGAATTATGCACTAGGGTCCTCCTATTGCAGGAAATCAAAACACAAAGGTGCTGTCTGTACATTTGTACATAATAACATAAAATTTACTTACTTATATGTAGATATAGATAATTATTGTTTAGACCAAGGTTCTGAAGCTTGTGCTATTCGTCTTAACTCCAAGCATGATAAATTGTGCATTTTAGCTACATATAGGTCTCCTTGAGGAAATTTTAACACTTTTTAACTAAATTTGATCTGACTTTGCATAAATTTTATAATCATAATTTTTACTTTATTACATGTGGAGACATTAATGTTGACTATCTTGCAGAAAGTGCAAAAAAAAAACTCAACTTGACAGAAATTTGCAGTCCTACAACCGTAGTGGCATTGTTAAATATCCTACTCGAATAAGCTTACATTCCTTTTCAACTATTGACAATTTTTGTATTGATAATTCATATTTAAATAAATATAATATTATTGCCTTAATAAACAGTCTCTCTGACCACGATGCCCAATTATTAACCTTACAGTTTGCCCAACAACATATCAAAGACCAAAATATATCTTATAAAAGAAATATAAACTGGTTTACTGTAGCTCACTTTCTACATAAGCTCAGTTATGAGACCTGGGCCTCTGTCTTTGAGGGTAACGATGTTAACACAATTTATAATTCTTTTTAAAACACATTTTAGGGCATTTGAACCTCCTGTCAACATAACAGAGTACTATATCTGAAGCTTAGAAACAATAATAATCCAGTCTTCATGAAATATTTTAAGAATTATTACTGAATCCTTTCAAAAGTTATAAAGGAAGCAAAGTGAATGGAATACGATAGACACATTTTAAACTCAAATAATGTAATGAGAACATCGTGGAAATTAATAAACAGGGAATTGGGCAAGGATTGTAAAAATTATGGATTCCTTTCATTAAATCTTAATGGTAGGAGTATTGCAAGTCATCAAATTATTGCCAATGCCTTTAATGATCACTTTACAACTCTCCCTACTACGATTAGTCAAAACATTAATGCCAGTAGTAACTGTTCCTACCACAACTTCTGATAATAATGATAATACCATTTCCTTTTCCTTAAACCATGTCTATTGAAACTCATTCCCCAGTATCAAGTACCACTGTACTACCACTAGAGAAACGGAGAATATAACAAGAACAACTCGTCACACCAGTCACCAACCCCCACACACTAACCTGCATCAGCTCTTATTCTTTGGTTTTTCTCCTCTCCACAGAGCCCATAACAAAAGCCCACCAGCAGTAGACATCGGATATGGACAAACAGTAGCTGGAGACCCACGTAGGACAGCAGCGAGCAGACATACTTGAGCTGCACACCCCAGGATAGCGCACATCACAGATACGCCCCCCCCCCTCGTGCCCCTTATAAATAGTATATAACAAACATCACAGATTGTGAGATCTCACCATCATGACATACCCATACCAATCCTGTAAAGCACTACCACCATACTTTCAGATGAAAACCTGATGATGGCCACATTAGGCCAAAACATGTAGTTTCTATCATCCTTTATTAAACATCTTTTTTAGATATTGTTGTGTTATTGACTGATACCCACACCTATTGTTTATACATACACACAACGGGGATGGCTCCTTTTACAATTTTAGAATCCTGAAATTATCAAATTCTTGTGGCTATGATGAAGTTCCCTCGAAACTGCTAAAATTATGCTCTTATTATATTAGCTCCTCGCTAAATTACATACACAATAGGACTCTATTCACTGGTGTTTTTCCTGATAGGTTAAAATATGCAACTATAAGACCATTATTCAAGAAAGACAGTAAAGATGATATAAATAACTATAGGCCAATATCAATTTTAACTTCATTTTCAAAAATTTTTGAAAAAGTAATGCAAATAAGACTTTTGAAACATTTGACTGATAACAATATTTTAGTCAAGGAACAGTATGGCTTTAGAACCAATTTAAAAACTGATAATGCTATATATATATATCACTTAACCAGTGAAACTATAAATGCCTTGAATAACTAATTATCTGTAAGAGGTATTTTCTGTGATTTGGAAATGGCATTTGATTGTGTTAATCACAAAATTGTACCGACTAAACCTGAATTTGATGGTTAGATATCAGAGGACAATGTTGTATAATGAGAACAGCCATATTACAACATCAGCATGCTCTAAAGTTGAACAGGGTGTCCCACAGGATTCGGTTTTGGGACTCTACTTTTCCTCATGTGTATAAATGACTTACCTAAATTTCATCATCATCAAGGATTGGACCCTTTGCTCTGTTCCGTCTCCAAAGTTACAACTGCTCTCTCCAGCATTTCTTTGGTCTTCCAATTGTTCTCCTTCCTTGTGGTCTGTAGTGGTATGATTTCAAAGGGATTC
>Ga0136643_10015071_pt1 | contig 11615 bp, 7 predicted proteins | sample TergutLab28metaG_FD_96883 | JGI IMG/M metagenome (GOLD analysis project Ga0136643, IMG submission 96883) | Labiotermes labralis P1 segment gut microbial communities from Petit-Saut dam, French Guiana - Lab288 P1 (version 3) (version 3) | ecosystem: Host-associated > Arthropoda: Insects >...
TAGACTTACGCAAATTCGGACCTACAAAACACGGTGGTTTCGGCCTAGGCTTTGAACGTCTAGTTATGTATTTAACAGGAATAACAAATATAAGAGATGTATTACCTTTCCCAAGAACAGTGGGAAGTTTAGAGTTCTAGACCATAGAATTTATACTCTCGGCAACACTGATTTCATGCAAAATAAGATAAGCTAAAGCAATTAATCTGCTCTAGCTTATTTTTTTGCAAAATTTTATAAAAACTTTACAAAAAAACTATTGACTTTTAAAAAAATATGTGCTAGAATACGTGCGTAATGAGTTTTAAATTTTTTCACAATCTTTCATAATTTAAAGGAGCTTTTTAAAATGAAAAAAAAGCTATTCAAGGAGAAACAGCTTGCGAATCAAACACTCCGAAGGCTTGCCAGCTTATCTAGCCTAGTAATTCTATCAGCCTGTGCATCAGAGGCTGAAGGTACTATTACAGTTGCAGGTTCCACTACTGTAACACCAATAATGAGAGAACTCGCAGTTGCTTTTGCGAATGAAACAGGAATTCACGCCCAAATTCAAGAAATTGGTACATCTAGTGGAATAAATGCCACAATAGAAGGTGCAAGCGACATAGCAATGAGTAGTAGAGCACTAAGAGATGAAGAACTAGCTAGTCTAACGCCAATAAACTTTGCAGTAGATGGAATGGCTGTTATAGTAAACCCTTCAAATCCGATTAATAACTTAAGTCTTGAACAAGTTACATCAATTTTCGCAGGAGAAATTACTAACTGGAGTGAAATAGGTGGTAATAATGCTATAATCACAGTAGTTAGTAGAGAAGAAGGTAGTGGAGCTAGAACTTCTTTTGAAGGGTTCGTTGGTTTAACAGATAGTGGAATAAGTCTAATTCGCCGAGATGCTTTAATTTTTAACGGAACAGGCGGAATAATAGCTGCCGTTTCTGGGAATCGGAATGCCATAGGTTACGTAACAGCAGGCGTTTTAGATGGAATAAATGTTACAGATGTTTCAATAAATGGTATTCGTTTTTCAGGAGAAACAGTATTAAATGGAACTTATATTTTTGCGAACAACTTCTACATAGCATATGGAGTAGACGCATCAGAAGACACTAGAGCTTTTGTAGACTTCATTATGAGTACAGCAGGCCAAGCAGTAGTTGCAGCGGCAGGATTTGTTCCGGTAAACTAAAGGTATATTATGAAAACAATTGAAAATAAAATAAATAAAACTAAAAATATGCAGGTTGCTTGCCCGAACAGAAAACGAAGTTTTCGACCTGGGACAGAGGTCATCACACAGATCTTATTCCTTATATGTGGTCTTATTTCTGTATCTACTCTATTTATAATTATATTTTTCATATTTTCACGTGGTGTTCCTGCTATTCTAACAGTAGGTACGTGGAATTTTCTTGCCAATACTAATTGGAGTCCTTTCGGTGGACAATTTGGGATTTTAAACTTTTTAGCTGCAAGTACTGTTACTACTTTAATAGCTTTTCTTTTTGGCTCTCGCATAGGAAAATGGTGTGCTATTTATTTAGTTTTCTTCTGCCCACCGAAATTTTATAGGCCATTAAAAACTATAGTGGAGCTTTTAGGGGGCATTCCTTCTGTACTATTTGGTTTTTTTGGAATTGCTGTAATAGTTCCATTTCTTAGAGATCATATAGGCGGCCACGGAAATTCACTTTTAGCGGCTATTATAGTACTTTCTCTTATGATACTACCTACAGTTATAAATCTTTCTGAAGCAGCAATAAGGAGTGTACCAAAAGTTTATTATGAAGGTGCACTAGCATTAGGTTGCAATAAAACTGAAGCTGTTTTTGAAGTTGTAGTTCCTTCTGCAAAAAGCGGAATAAATTCAGCTTATATATTAGGAATTGGTCGTGCAGTTGGGGAAACTATGGCAGTTATTATGGTTGCTGGAAATGCTCCAATTTTTCCTGATAATATACTAACACCCGTTCGCACACTGACTACTGCCATTGCCCTAGAAATGGGTTATGCAACAGGGCTTCATAGAGATGTTCTTTTTGGCATTGGTGTTGTATTATTTTTAATAATCATAATTTTAAATGCTACACTAACTCTTATGAACAGAAATGCAACCAACTTTGCAAAGGAGTCCTGATGAACAGAAATTTAAAACAGAAATTAAGCTACGTAAAACTATATTTAGGCATAGGAATTTCTTTAGCAGTTGTTTTTTCGATACTCACTTTGATTATAGTAAATGGCTTTAGGCATTTAAGCTTTGAATTTGTATTTTCTTTAAATGCTCCAGTAGGTCATAGCCTTGCGCCAATGCTTATAACAACACTTATAGTAGTTGTGCTTACCCTACTAATTTCAGCACCTATAGGAATTGGAGCTGCTATTTACTTAAATGAATACGCTTCTGACAAATCTCCTTTTGTCAAATTTATACGTATGGCTGTTGAAACTTTAAGCGGAATACCATCTATAATATATGGTCTTTTTGGATTTCTATTTTACGTTTTGATACTTCAGTGGAGCTGGTCAATTTTATCAGGTGTGTTCACTGTTGCTATTATGATTTTGCCTATAATTATACGTTCCACTGAAGAGGCACTTAAAAGTGTTCCTGTTTCTTATAGAATGGGAAGCTTCGCACTCGGTGCTGGGAAGTTTTATACGATTCGCAAGGTTATTTTGCCTTCTGCAATAAATGGGATTCTAGCTTCTATAATACTTTCTATAGGACGTTTAGTAGGTGAAACTGCAGCACTTTTATTAACAGCAGGAACGATAGCATCTATGCCTTCTAGCTTGTTTAGTTCTGCCGCTACTCTCTCTGTATTTATGTACACGATTACAGTAGAGTCAGCAGATATGGATAGAGCTTATGCTACAGCTATAGTACTAATGTTGCTAGTACTTTCGCTAAATTTAATCGCAAACTTCATAGCCAAAAAATTGAAAAAGGGATAAAGGAGGGGAAAAGATGCCGAATTTCACAATAAAAAATGCCAACCTATACTATGCAGATTTTCATGCACTTAAAGATATCAACTTAAATATAAATGACAAAGATATCACAACTTTCATTGGACCTTCGGGGTGTGGAAAAAGTTCATTTTTGCGTTGTTTAAATAGAATGAATGATTTAGTGGAAGGAGCTAAAATTACAGGAAAGTTTTTATTAGGTGAAGAAGAAACCGATATTTACAAAATAGACGACGTTTCAGAATTAAGAAAACGTGTTGGAATGGTATTCCAAAAGCCAAATCCCTTCCCTATGACAATTTACGATAATGTAGCATACGGCCCCAGAACACACGGAATAAAGGATAAGAAAAAACTGGACGAAATAGTAGAAAAAAGCTTAAGAGACGTTGCCATTTGGGATGAAGTTAAAGACAGAATGAAAAAAAGTGCATTGGGACTTTCAGGAGGCCAGCAACAAAGACTTTGTATAGCGAGGGCAATAGCAATAGAGCCTGAGGTTCTTCTAATGGATGAACCTACAAGTGCATTAGACCCAATTTCAACAATAAAAATAGAAGACCTAGTAGTAAAACTTAAAGAAGATTACACGATAGTTATAGTAACACACAATATGCAACAAGCTTCAAGACTAGGCGGACATACAGCATTTTTCCTAAACGGAGAAATAATAGAATACAGCAGAACGAGTCTTCTATTTTCAAATCCAAAAAAGAAAAAAACAGAGGACTATATAACGGGCAGATTTGGATAGAAAGGAGTAATAAATATGAGATTTTCACTACAAAAAGGACTAGATCAAATAAACAGTGATTTAGTAGAAATGGGTATACTAATAGAAAAAGGAATGGAGCGTGCCATAAAGGCTATAAAAACCCACGATAGAAATAGGGCGAAAAGTGTAAAAAAGTATACTGTTCAAGTGTCAGAACTTGAAGAATCAGTGAGAACTACTGGAATGAAGCTTTTAACGACCCAACAGCCAGTAGCCAGAGATTTAAGGCTTGTTTCAGTTGCATTTAAGCTAAGCGAAGACATGCTAAGAATAGCAGATCAAACTTATAATGTTGCAGAAATAATAAAACAGTTAGTTGGTGATGATTCTGTGCAAGCTCCTGAAAGATTAATTGAAATGGGGATAAAAACAGTTTCAATGGTAAAAGGTGCTATAAACTCATTCGTTAATTTAGATATAGAAGAAGCTAAATCGGTGCTAGTCGCAGATGATGAAGTGGACAATCTTTTCGTAATCGTGAGAGATGATTTAATAAATTTAATAAACGAAGATAAAAAGAATGGTGCTCAGGCAATAGATTATGTTATGATTTCCAAATATATGGAACGTATAGCAGACCATTCCGTGAATATTTCTGAACAAGTTATTTACTATATAACGGGGACTTATCCAGTTATAGAAGAGGAGGATGACGAGGAAGAAAACGATGATGACGAAAATTAAAATCAAAAGTATACCAGCATCTCACTATTCAGATTATCGTGTAGATGTAATGTTTGATGGGTATAAATGGGATTTGCAAGCAGGTGAACAAAGTACGATTAGTGATAAAGTCGTTTTATTAGAGCACGATGATATGTCATTTTTAGTTGAGCATGCTGTCAAGCTATATCATGAAACAATCAAAATGGAAGTTGCATTGCAGAAAAAATCAGAACTTGCTCTAAAAATGGGAATTTCCAAGGAAATGGCTGATGCACTTTGCAATTGCAACTATAATCCAGAGATACATTCACGGTTTATGCGATTTGATTTTCACCCTACAACAGAGGGGTGGCGAATTTCTGAAGTGAATAGTGATGTACCAGCAGGGTATCCAGAAGCTTCAATTTTGCCTACTTTAGCTCAAAAGTACTTTAATGGATATAACCAGTATGGTTGCTTTGGAGATGTTTTTTTAAATAGATTTACTAAGCTAATACCTCTAGGTTCTACTGTCGCTTATTTGCACGATACACATACGGTAGAGGACTACCAGATTTTACATTACCTGGGTGACTTAATGGAGAGTAAAGGTTATAAATCTATGTATGCTTCTCCAGAGCATATTAATTGGGCAGATAATAAAGCAACTAATGCTGATGGCATTGTTAGATATTTTCCTGTTGAATGGATGGAATTTACTGAGGGGGTTGACTGGATTAGTTTTGTTAATTCTGAAACCCCTTCTTGCAATCATCCAATTGCACTTTTAACACAATCCAAACGCTTGCCACTAGTTTGGGACGAAATAGGAGTAGATGTCCCTACTTGGAAAGCATTACTTCCTGAAACAAAATGCGTAAGTTCCGTGACTAATACTGATGGTTGGATTTTAAAGCCGGCTTTCGGAAGAGTTGGTGAAGGAATTAATGTTCCAGGAACTATGTCAGAAGAAGAAGAAAAAGCTATTTGCGAAGCTGCTAACAGTTATACTGAGCAATGGGTTGCACAAAAAATATTTGAGAGTGTACCGATAGACGGTTTGCATTTGAGTTTAGGTGTGTTTGTGGTTGATGGCGAATTTGCAGGACTATTCGCCAGAGGAAGCAAAAAACCAAGAATGGATGCAGAAGCAAGTGAAATTCCAGTTTTGGTAAGAGAGGTTACGTAAGTTATGGACAAAAAAGAGTTATTTAAAATATGGGCACCAAGCGAAGCTGAGTGTTGGACGAGATTTGCAAAGCCAGCATTATTTGTAAGTGCAAATGGAGCTGAATCTTCGGGTAATAATATACGGATTTCTAATATTCCAATAGACATCAGGCAAATGCAAAACAAGCAAACAGCAATAATTGTAGACCTTCCAGGCATAACTAGTGTAGAAAATGGGCTTGCTCTAGCAAAAATTGGCTTCCGACCTATTCCGTTATATAATGGAATACATGAAGCCAATATTGGCAGTTTAAGAGAAATAGTTGAAAATGCACCTATTATTGATGCTTTAGTATCAGGTGTGGAAGTTTTAAAAAACTTGAAATTCAGTACTGATGCACCTCCTGTTTTTTTACTTGATTATAACCGTAGTAAAGAAGTTGTTAACACTCAAGGTATGTATGATAATAGATGGAGTGTTGAACTAGACGATATACCAGACGCATCATATATGCAAGATAACGGCATCACTCGGCTAGTCATTTGGACAGAAGGAAAGACACAAGAAGATTTAGCAGTGATTATTGACAGTTACCAAGATATTGGAATTGAAATTCTAATATTTAGCAATGGAAAAATGACTCATCCAAACATAAGCGATAATTATTTTTCAACTAAAACTATTGCTCCAAAAATGATACATGAAGCAGTGAGACAATTTGAAACTACTAGATTCCATTTAATGCTTATTACCATTTTAGCCTTTGTTAATCTATTCTTTATGTTCTTTGCTATTGATGAACCAATACTTTGGACAACTCCAAGTATTATGTGGATTACTTATCTTTGGGTCAGTTATCATGCGGCTAATTCTATAGCGGTGATTATACCTTTCATTTATTTATTTTCTTATATTTTGTCACGAAAAAAACGCAACTTAATGGTTGCAGCTTCGATTTTTTTCGGAATTGATGTTGTAATTTTCTCTGTATATGCTTTGTATTATGGATTAATAGCTTTTGTCGGTTATTCTTCTGTATATGCCCTAATCGTATTTGGCTTACCTATGTTTTTCTGTATCTCTTTAGTTAGAGGATTAATCGCTTGGAAGAAGCTAGAGGGTACAACTAATGATGAATACTTAACGTATCTTGATCAACTTGAGGATACTAACGACCACCGTGGACGAGGAGGTAAACTCTATAGAGGTTACAGAGGTTATGGTGGCTACGGCGGGAGCGGAAGTGGTGGTTATAGCGGAAGTGGTTACAGCGGCTATGGTGGCGGTTATGGCGGTGGCTACGGAGGATAAGTAACTAAAAAAATCCCAAAAACTTTTTTCAATGAGGATATGCTTGTATCAAATCTCTGGCTAATATGACTAGTCGATGCCCTTATGTTATTTGTTCGTAAAGTTACAATCTATCAAGGCTTTGTCCACTATATTAATAATGATCCAGTATTATTAAAGGTAGAATAATAATCAGAAATTTTGGATTAAGAGGGGTACAGCTTAATGTATAGTAACACTGAAATTAGTTGGAGAATATTTGAAAATAAATTTTCTGGAAGAGAAACTACAGAATTTGAAAGACTAGCGTATTCATTATTTTGTGCTGAATATGGATTGGAATGGGGCATTTTTGGTTATCGAAATCAGACTGGAATTGAAAAAGAACCCATAAATAATGAAGATAAAGTTATTGGTTTTCAATCGAAATACTATGAGCCACAAATAACATTATCTAGCAAAAAATCTGAGTTTATAAAAATGATAAATAAATCTAAACGAGAAAATAAAAATCTCACACATATAACAGTTTATGTAAATAAAGAGTTTTCTGAAAGCTCAACAAACGGTGTGAAGAAACCTAAGTATCAAGACGAAATTGAAACTCACGCAAAGAATAATGGTATAGAAATTATTTGGAAAACCAAAAGTATCATCGAAGGAAGTTTATTTAACAATGTTGAACTTTCTAATATTAGAGACTATTTTTTTAATCGTGATGGGAATAGAGAATTTTTGGAAGCAATACAATCACATAAAAAATCAATAATAGATTCCCTTAATAGTTCGATTTCATATAGAGGACAAGTAATTTCGATATCTCGACCAGTATGTAAAATTGATAATTTTATTGAATCAGACTATGAGAATTTAGTTATTTATGGAGAGTCTGGTACTGGAAAATCTGGAATGATTCGTGATTTTATTTTAAAAAATGATGAAAATTATTTCATTTGTATATTTAGATCAACCGACTTTAAATATAAAAATATTTTAGAATTTTCTCGCCAATTTGGAAACATTAGTATTGATGAATTTCTTTCTTGTTTTGAAAATTCTGATAGAAAAGTTATTATAATTGATGCAGTAGAAAAAATGTTTTCATTTGAAGAAGATGAAAATATACTATTAGATTTTATAAATAAATTGAAAAATAAAGGGTGGAAAATAATTTTCACGATAAGAACTTTATTTAAAGATAACTTTGTAAACTATATAAGGTCTAGTTCGTTGGATTTTTTTGAAGCTACAAGCGTATCCGCTGAAATTATAAGTAATGAATTATCTAAGCTAGAAATTTCTATGCCTAAAGATAATAAATTAAGCTCTCTCATTTCCAATTTATTTTACTTATCTCTCTACATCGAAACTTATGATGAAGTTGGGGCTGTGGAAACAAAAGAACATTTTTATTCAAAAATATGGAATTTGAAAATAAGAGGCTCTTTAAATCCTTTAAATGGTTCAGCCATTCCAAGAGAAGAATTTGTATTTGCTATGTTTAATACTATTATTGATAATAATTCCTATTATTATAGTACTGATAATAACAATATTGCTGACTTACTCGTTAAAGAATATGTTATTTCATACAATGAGATTTTCAAGGGCTATTCATTTACTCATGATGTTTTTGAAGAAATGGTTGCTAGAACTATTATTAAACAAAAATATGGAACTATCAGTCGTATAAAAGATTTTTTCTCTAGTTTAGTTTTGAAATTACCGATGAGAAGACATTATCGTCAGTGGTTAATAGAATCCCTTGAGGAGACTTTTATTTCTAAAATTTCATTAATACTTTCTAGTCAGGAGATAGATAAAATATGGAGAGATGAAACTTTAATTGCTCTCATGTCTATTAAAGATACATCGGACGGATTGTCAATTGTTAAAGAAATTTTGGCTCAAAATGATTTTGAATTACTTTTTAGAGCTGTATTTTTACTAAATACTACTTGTAGAGTTATAGATACCAAAACCATTGAGAAATACACAAAAACATCTAATGAAAATAAAGTGTTTTATAGATTTACTCAACCATCTGGTGTAGGCTGGGATTTTGTTATTAAATATATCTTTGAAAATTTAGATAAAATAGAATGGAATAATAAAAACTGTTCTCAAGTGATAGAAATACTAACAACATGGGTAATGCCAAACAAAGAAGGTAATACAACTAAATTTGCTGGTAAAATAGCTTTATATTTATATAATTTATGGACGCAAGATAAATATTCATTTTCGGATAGGGATTTAAAATCAAATCTATTTAATGTTATTGTTTGCTCTGCTTATGAAATAAAGAATGAAATTGTTATTATTATTGATGATTTTATAAATAATCAAACTATAGACAAAAATTCTAACTTTGAATTATGTGAAAGCTTAGAGTTAGATGATGACGAAACAAAAGATGAAATCATTAATATTTTTGGTTCTATGGATAGTAGGACTATGGAGAAACACCAAAATTTTGGATTCTGTGAATATCTTATATCTGATATATTTAACTCTTTTATCGTGTGCGAAGTAATTCCAAATAAGATAATAGAATTGTGTAATAAATTTTGGAGTAAAGACAATTCAAAAAGAAATTTGTATTATGCAGGTTATAAAGAAATAGAAGAAGATTTTGGACTTAGTAATCATTTAGATTTCCGCACCACAAGTGCTTTTAAAACGCCTATTTTAAAGTTACTTAAATTCGCTCCTCGTGAAGCTATTGACTTTATAGTTGAATTTATTAACTATGCATCTATTGAATTTCATAATTCAGATTGGAATAAGGAACATTCTGAAAGTTTTTATATTTCTGCCGAAGTAGAAGAAGGTATTTTTTTAAAGCAACTTTGTAGTGAGCGTTTATGGGAACTTTATAGAGGAACTACGGCTGGACCGTATCTTCTGGCATGTATTTTAATGGCTCTTGAAAGTGTGCTTTTAGATAATATTAGTCAACTGAGTGAATTGGAAGCCAATAATTTGTGCAAACTTCTTTTAAAAAAAACAAACAATGTAGCAATAACTTCAGTTATAACAAGTGTTGTTATTGCTAATCCAGAAAAATTATTTCCTACCGCTTTATGGTTAGTTAATTTCAGGGAGGTTTTTATTTTTGATATACGAAGGCTCATGCAAGAAAATACAGCTAACTTTCTAAGGAATACTCCATATGATAAAATTTTTAACGATGAAAGAATAAAATCTAATAACTTACCATTCCGAAAATCAATATTTGAAGATGTTATAAGAAATTATCAAATTAAACCTTTTGGGAACTTAAAAGAGTTGGATTCTAAAAGGAATCAGTTGTATGCTCAAATTGATAAATTGGAAAGTAAAATTTCCATAGAAGACACAACTTTACGATACTGTTTAAATAGAATAGATTTAAGAAAGTATAAACTTACTTCCGAAACAACGATAGTTGACGGAAAAGAATATATAGTACTTGCTCCAGATGAGGAAGATGATTTAAAGCAATTAAGAGAGCAATCATCAAAAGAACATGAGAAAAACTTTAAATATTTAGATTTGCATTTATGGTCTTCGGCACGTTCAGAAAAGAACATAGAAAGCTACTCAAAATATATTTTGTATGAAGAAAATCCAGTTGGCGTAATAGATAAGATTCAAGAATTTCTTCAAGATAAAGATAATCAGTTTTTATCTATTGTAAAAGACACCCACATATTTTGTGCTACTGTATTGCTTAGAGATTTTAATTCTTTACTAGATGAAAAGCAAATTGAATTTTGTTGTAACGTAATTATGGAAGAATTACAAACAATTTTTTCATTAGAGTATGACACATTGGCATGTTCAAAACTTGCTATTATAGAGGTGATACCTTTCTTGATAAGCAAATTTGATACTAAGTCTAATGAATGTGAAAGCATAATTATTGCGTATTCGTTAGCTTTGCTAACAGATTTTTCAGATTCACAAAAGGCAAAACAGATATTTTTAAAAACAATGTGGAATAACTATTCTTCTACAGCACATACAATATTTTTGTTATTTATAAATTTAATTTCAGATTTTAATAAATCAGTATTGTCTAGGCAAACGTTGGTGGAAAAAATATCTGTTTCAGAATTTAAATCGAAACATAAAAAGAAAATAAAAAAAATAATTAAAAATAAAGAAACTGAAATATCCCCCTTTCTATTTTCTAAATTGAATGATAATGAACTTGGAGAAGCTATTATTTTAATAGATGTTAAAAATAAAAATCATTATGATTGTTTCATTCAAATTTCTGGAGATATACTCAAAAAAATTTTTTACAAAGAAACTCATACCAATCGTAATGAAAAATTAAGTTTTGAACTTATATATACTTTTATAGATTGGCTTGTGGAGAGCATTTATTTTTCATCAGAAGAAAATATAGATGAGATTATCAATCTAATAATGTCTAACGTTAGTAGTAATTCATCATATTTTGAACAATTACTTACTAGATTGCTTTTTAAACATGATATTGAAAAAGATAATAATAAATTTTGGTATATATGGTATAAGTTGTTTCCATATATAGAGAATTTATGTGAAAAAGATAATAAAATAATAGTTAACTCTGATACTTCACATTTGATAGGTCTAGCTAAAATCGTATCAACTTATTGTTTTGCTTGGGAATATTGGGATACAGAACAGAAAGAATGGTTTGGTGTAAAAAATGAGCATCTAGTTTTTTTCGGTAAAATTTCAAAATCATTGGGCAATATGCCCGCAATTCTTTATTCTCTA
>Ga0136643_10015077_pt1 | contig 11614 bp, 8 predicted proteins | sample TergutLab28metaG_FD_96883 | JGI IMG/M metagenome (GOLD analysis project Ga0136643, IMG submission 96883) | Labiotermes labralis P1 segment gut microbial communities from Petit-Saut dam, French Guiana - Lab288 P1 (version 3) (version 3) | ecosystem: Host-associated > Arthropoda: Insects >...
CAGCGCAGCACACCACATGCAGTAACATACGTCTTGTTCTCCTGAAGATGGGCATAATGATGCCCGAAACATGTTGAGAAATTGTTAAAAATAAAGATCTAACTGTTGCATCTTGTTGGTTTTCTCTCTCACTTCACACATTGCAACAATCTGCTAGATGGATAAGTCAAAATGGAGGCAGTGCATTCACTCCAAAACTCAGTAAATTAACACCAAACAATGCTGCATCTTATTCCAAAAGTATTCTTTGTATGCATTTACAATGAAAAGAGCATGTTGGAAGTGTAGCTTGACATACAATTTTTCAATGACATTTTCTAAAATTTCACACTTCCAACATCACATCTTTGATAAGTTGAGGTTTTCCTCTGAAGTCTTGCATTTCTAACAGTGTGATAAGGTTCTTCTGGTACATCCTGGTCTTAAATACTAGTACTGGGAAGGCTTAAATTGGTAGAGTCAATTCAAGGATTATTAGAGTGTGTTGTTTGATGAATTCACAATTGTTAAAGCTCTGCTGGGTGATTTTCTCAAGTTTTCTTCCATTTCCACCAACATTTATATAGCCATGTTAGTCACTACTATCAGTACCTTATATAAAACAATACTGTTTTGGCTATAAGACAACCAAATAACAAACCCATGAACAAATGTTAATGTCATCCCTGAATTAAAATTTCCTCAACAACATTGTAACAGATTAGCTGCTTAAACCATCCCAACACTTCTAAATGCATTAGCTTATTATGAAGCATCATCAACATCACAAAATTCACCAAGTTATTCAATCCAAGTATAAAATCACATAAAGAAAATGGGGAACTTACGTTTCTCCAGTCCCATAGAAGGATACATGATACCGCATTTTATTCACAGCTGCGTCTGCTAACCCGACCACCTGTAAATATAAAGCACAATGCCTTGACAAACTCCACAGAGCAGAGTCCTTCTTGAGAAGGTAATACTTCCTGAGCTAGTGAAGAAATTCCCCACATTTAACGGAACACCAACATTCATTACCAGATTCAAAACAGCCCACCACCTGTTCTTATCCTCAGCCATGAGTTCAGTCTATGCCCTCTCATCCTATTTCTTTAATACACATTTTAATATTATCCTCCCATCTGTGTATGTACCTTCCAAAAAATCCCTTTCATTCAGACTTTCTCAACAACTCTGCCAGCATTTTGACTCTCCCTGCTGCATACCACATCCTTCATCCAATCTCATTCCCTTTGGTTAGCCCACCTAAACAATATTTGGTGAACAGCACAGATCTTTTCACTGTCTCATCTTACTTCCTCCCTCTCAGGCTGTAATTATCTTCCTTAGCACCCTGCGATTGAACACCTTCCCTATGTTCTAACCATAATGAGAGAGACCATGTTTCACACCCACATACAACATATGAAATTACAGTTCTGTACACTCTAAATTTAATGTTTTTATGTAATAAATATAGAGAAAAATGATTACAAACTGAAAGGTAACGCAGATTACACATTTTATCCACACCCTAACTGGTATTAGCAGCAGAATACGCCAAGGGAAATGAAATTTATATATGTAGTCCATTTTACTTTAACTAATTTTAAGGTTGGTGTGTACCCCCTGAAGAAAGCACTGTCATGCTGAAACATGTTGGAGTAAAGTGATGACTGTCATGTGCTCTAAATGCAATTAATTGGTTCACTTATTGAAAATAAGGGTTACGCAAATTTAATCAGCTCTTAATTTCATCTGCATGCATTTCTTAGTGTGATTCCCACACACACACACAAACTCTGCCGCATATTACAAGCATTTATTAGCTATATTTATTTTTCTGATTTTCTTGATAAGACAATACCAAATACCTACTTTTCTTAACATTTATTTCAAGACCAACTTCCTTACTAGTAACAGCCACAGCCACTGCCTTTTCATTACTCCCCCAATACATTAACATCAGCAGCACAAACCAAAAGGTGATGTGTCCCATTGAATTTCAATACCATCCCATTTTGTCTTAACTTTCTCAAGCCTAAAGAAGGGTTCGAAATAGCAATAAAGCATCTTGTTTCAGACCATTCTGAATGGAAAATGTATCAATGTTTGCCCATACAGAACTTACTGATTCATTTAAACACATTTTAACTAACACAACTACTTTCATAGATATACCAACTGAATGAGAATATTACATAAAACCCCCCTCAGAAATGAATGTTAACCTTTCTGAGGTCTATAAATTCTCGATGCAGAATCACTTTATACACCCAGCTTCTCAAGTATGCAATGAATGCAGAATACAAGAATAAGCAGAACTTGATCCACTTAGTCACACACCATACCTTACATGACCAAAATTATTGTCACACACACTGCATTAGAAAATCAGGGTATATGATAAACTTCACAATGAAAAACATCGAATTTATCAGACTAAGTAAACTACAAAGTATAAAAAAATATGTGACCACCACATAATTTTCTCAAGACAGCAAAATAATATTACATAAGCACAGTTACCTTTGCAGGCCACGGTGGGTATCCACGCACTTTGGCGAAGACTTTATCTCCCAAATTAAATTTCTTTGCCATTTTCAGCCACCAAGCACTGAAACAATTTCATATTTCTGATTATTACTAACACTGACAATTACAACAACAAATATAATAAAGGTTGAGGTCTGAGATACAAAGCCAAGGTAACGAAGTACAGTGTCACGTAAAAATGCAAATGTGCATCCTTATATTACAAGAAGAATTATGTAATAGCATTGTTACAAATGAAGGATTATAAGCAGTTTCAACTTTCAAAGTGTAGCTGTGCCTCTTGCACAAGTTATTCTACAGTAAGAATGTTACCTTTAGGGTGAACTAGATGAAGGCATGGAACCCAATTTATATCTCACAATGAAAGGGCAAGTGTATATAGAATGGTGCTATCTCATGGGAAAATGCCAAAGCCTCACTGGCAACGGGAGTACCGGCAGGAGTGTAAAGCATTATACTATCCAACCAGGAGCCACGTAACGGTGTCAAGTGAAGTACTACATAAAAGAAGATAACCTTTAGTTATGGAAAAAGTTAAGATAAAAAGAAGTGAGCTCTGACTACTTAGTTTATACCCATCCTACAAGTCAAGGTTGTGGTAGTGCTCAACTATTTCAATTGGATGCACGAAGATACATGGATGCTGGGCATGGACGTTTGCTAGTGCTTATAATTTGTAAAATTCAACGCTACATTTGTTGTTGGTGGAATGTCTATGTATTGCGAATCACTGGTCTTCTAGCCTGGTATCTCCATTATAAACACATCTTCTGACGAGATATGACAATGAGGTTAACTAATGTACACTGTGTCACAGGGTACACAGCATCCCTTAAACACTAATTTTGTGCTGGAAGTCATTTCCCCTTAAACACTCTGGGAAGAGTCATTATTCCCTTGAACAGTGTATGTGGTATTGAGCCAACCTACCCATGCAGTCTGGTGTTCCCTGAACATAAAGAACATTAAACCTTGTAATGACGCTATGGCACTTTACTCCTCTTAGCATGTTCCTCAGTGACCCTACACAGTCTGGTAATTGTCTTGAACAAGTAACTGTTAACTCAGAGAGTAAAAGTGATGTGTTGTAGTTTGGAGGACTCACTGAACTTACAACACACAACAAAATAGTGATAGCAGAACCATTTTGTATAATGGTGATAAACTGCATGTAGATGTCTGTGTAAGTAGGCTTCTTGTGGACCGAATGCTCCACGGAGTAAATTGCACTGTACCAGCCAGTCCTAGCCAAGACTTAACTTCTCCTTGCATAGTTAACATCACAACACCAAGGCTAAGCTTAATGCTTCTTCAGAGGTGCATCACCACAAACTCCAATTACCCCAATGTCACGACTCTTAAGGTCTTCAAAAACCGCAAGGTCAGCACACTTCCCTGCACCAAAACACAAATCAAATTCGCTAAGTCGATAATACACATTCAATCCTTCTTACTGAATAGCCTGCCTAAGCAGTATGTTGCTCCCTCAACAAAAGGGAATTCAGCCTCGTGTTGTCACTTCTCCATCCCCTTCCTCTGGGGGCTTGTCTCTATCAACCCTGAAGTCTGATAATGGCCTCGTACGAGTAACCACTTATTCGAAAAGCAGAAGTGACAGACCGTAGACCGAAATCCTCGCTGAACCTAACACAAACTACTACCAATGACAGCAGTGCTCTTTTTGTATGATGGTGACAAAAGTGCGTGTTGGTGTCATCCTGTATAAGTGTGCTGCCTGTGGATAAAACCTTCCAGGGAGTGACGGGAAATGCAACCCTAGCCATGACTTTTCACTCCTTCGTACATACTTAACATCACAACACTACAGAGCACACTTAATGCGTCCTACGTGCTGCACAACTTGAATAGCGTCCTTATCTGGACTCTTGAGCTCTTCGGCAGACCTCGTCTTATAAAGACGAGAGAACTCAACAAGACACTTCCCTCATTCGAAACACGAATTAAATTTATCAAATCAACATCATACAATACCAACAAACCTGCGTAAAAAAAGGTTTCTAAAGCTCTGCTCCGTACACAAACCACCAAGAAATGGCGGGTAGCCAAACAGTTACCCACTTTCAGAAATTCGTGTTCAGAAAGCCGGATGATTAATTATCTGTGGCGAGAGCACGGATTAAAGATAGCGTAGCCACGAGGAAACATCGATGCAGTCCCTCTAACTACCAACCTGTGCCATGTTACATCCCAGAACGAAGCAAGCAACCACTTCCGACCACAAACTATACTCTTGGCATTTGATAAAGTACTATCATTTCACAATCAAACCTGACCACTTCCAAAACTACAAAAATAAAGTTTCAGTATCTTCAACAAATTGCGAAAGCAAAGACACGTGAAACTTTCCCACAGTAAAATTCATACTCACAACACTTGTGTTGATTTAAACAGAATATGGTAAAAAAACTAACATAATCTGAACTACATTTTATGGTCCTCAAATTTTCTGTAACTTAAACTCGAAAAAATACTTTACCTCTAATCTAAGTTCTATGTTATGTATGATGAATGCAGTATTATCACTCCTGAAATCATGTTTCATTTCTCTAAAAGTAGACATATATTTATTCTGAACAATACGTAGCACTTTCCTAATCCGGAATTCAATAATCCGACACCTCCCATTGTCCAACACAATTTAATGAAACCCATAGAAAAAATTATGTAAATCATGGATCTAGTCGCGAAATTGGTTTCAGTTTACCTTGTGATTTTAATTTTAATTTTTTTTTTCCTTACAAGTTGTGTTCATTGTAAATTTCGTAATTCGTAACATATTTTGGTCAGCACAATGCATTATGGGGTGAATTTTTTGTGGTTCCAGTACGTTAGAATTATGTACGACACTAGCACATTATTTTACGAAGTCCCATATAAGGAGTTTTGATATCACAATATACCAGCCACTCAAGTTTCAAATATTTCAGTAGTCTTCCATTACCAGGTTCCAGGGGAGTCAGATTATGGTGTTGCGACCTGTATAGCCTTTTTTTTTTTTATAACAAACTCGTTTCGATGCAATAGCCCTCTATCACAAATTTGTTATATCTCTTATGCTACACAGAGATTCTGTGATGTTCTAAATGTACTAGGCTACTTTCGTAATGCCAAAAATATTTCAATTCAATTTTCTCCTTTGTCAGTGGCACCTTTCGTGCTTTCAAGAAGAGACTGTACAGTTCTCTCAGTTGATCCATTCTCCCCGAAACCATTCTGGGCCTCCCTTAATAAATAATCCTTAATACAAAACATATTAACTTATGATACATAATCTGTTCTAATATGCAGAACTAAAATACATCAGTTGATAATTGTGTTTGTTGTATGTATGTATCTATGTATGTATATATATATATATATATATATATGTGTGTGTGTGTGTGTGTGTGTGTGTGTGTTTGTAAAGAAGTTTAACTTTAACCATTTGAAAATTGTCTGGGAGAATATCACAATCAGCGGAACATTAATCCAGTCCATAAACTTCCAACTCATTTAATTAAGATCGAATTTCATAGTATCCTTCAATCTGCTCCTGTCTTCCAGCTAGTATTGTTCTTTTGCATTACTGTACCTAAACCCTAAATGCATTTCCCTGTTTCTCATACATGTTACAAGACTCATCCAACTTATCATTCTTGATATTGTCACCAAAATAAATTTGGCGGGGAGTACAAATCATGAAGTTCTCGATTACGAATTTTTTTAATCTCCTGGTAAATTCTTCTTCCTACGCTAAATATGTTTCAAACCCCTATTCTCCAGCTGTATCAGCCATTTTATTCCCGTAATGCTGCGTCAAGTTCCGCACCCGTACAAAATAACAGGCAATCATGTAACCTTAATATTTATAATAATCTGGACTAAACAATAACAGAAATTCCCCAAACAACTTAACCAGGCCTTAAAATCTTAGTGTATGCAACAGTTTTCTTTCCGAGTTTCTACACTATTATAGCTTTTCCTAATTTTAGAAGGATAAACAAGCCTGCACAGGATTACACGACATGGTCTGTACCACAGATCATCTGTCTGTACTTGCAGGCTACGGAAAAGCATGCACGCTGACAGCGAGATGTGCCAGTTGTGCTGTAGGGTGTGCAACATTGTTAACATGAATTCCTTACTTGGAAGGAAATCAGACTTCAAACTCGAACTGAAACCTGAGTGGTACGTCATTTGTATGTAGTTGGTAGTACCCAGTGTGGACTTGAATGTTTGTTGTTCGGCAGGGAGTGCAACATTCTCATCGTGAACTCCTCATATAGCAGAAACAGATATATTCAGACACCTAAATAGTGCGTCATTTTAGGCTGTTGGTGAGACTTTATACTTATTTCAGAACCCCATAGTGGATGTTCATCGCCTTCTAAATATGAAGTCTGAGACAAGATTATCCGTGCCAAAACTGTAGTCATACCGAAACCACTAGTAATCCGTAGATACAAACTACTGGGCGAAGGGAAAATCACCGTCTCAACCACAGATCGGCTGAATACGATCTGTGAGTATAGGTATCAACCGCCTAGTAATCTAATCAACCTCGTAGTAAAAGTTGGCGCGAAGTATTGCGCAGGATATATCTAGTGGTAAACACATATCACAGACTCGTTATGGAATCGGCAACGAAAAGTGAAAATGTTCAGCAAGAAGCATGTAGCAAAGAGGAAGCATTTACTCATTTAGCTCAGGGAAAGAGGCATTTACTAGTCAAGGATTACAACGAGGCCGTGTCATCTTTCGCTTCAGCGTGTCAGCTTCTGTCACAGTTATACGGTGAAACTGCAAATGAATGTGGAGAGGCATATTTTAATTATGGCATAGCTTTGTTAGAGCTTGCTAGAACTGAAAATGGCGTTTTAGGAATGGAAGGTGACGAAGAAGAGAGTCAGGATAGTGATCGAGAAGACAGGGCTGGAGATGAAAAAGAGGAAAATACCGCAGAGAGTGACATAAATCGTGCAGGAAACGGCGAAAGTAACCAGACTGAGTCAGATGACAAACAGAAAAGCTCTGAAGAAACGGAGACTAAAAAGGAAGATGAAGGAAGTGGTACACAGGGCAGTGAAAATGAAGTAGATAAATCGATGGAAGATGAAGACGAAGGTGATGTAAGTAATTTGCGCCTGGCTTGGGAAATGTTAGAATTGGCAAAAGTCATATTTAAGAGGCAAGCAGAAGGAAATAAACAAATGAATTTAAAACTAGCAGAAGTTCATCTAAAGTTGGGAGAGGTTGGTTTAGAGTCTGAGACATATTCACAGGCAATAGAAGACATGAAAACTTGCTTAGAGATTCAAACACAGAACTTGGAAAAACATGACAGAAGCATAGCAGGAACACATTACAATCTTGGCATGGCTTACTCATTAGTTAATGATTTTGATGAAGCCGTTGGTCAGTTGACTTCGGCTCACCAAATACTAGAGACAAGAATTGAATATCTTCAGGAAAAGGGGAAGCATGGTTCTACAAATGCAGAACCGGTTGAAGATCCATTCTATACAATTGAGGGTGAAATCACAGAAATAAATGCACTGCTACCAGATATAAAAGAGAAGATCAATGATATGAAAGACTTCAAAGAGGCAACAAAGAGTGCCTTGATGGCTGGGCTTGATGTTGACAGGAAGACTAAAGGAAGTTCTGAAGGGGGACAGGGGACAAGTGGAGGATCATTTGGATCAAGTTCAGGCTCATCACTAACAGAATGTGATTCCAAACCAGTGTCTGACATATCACACCTAGTGCGCAAGAAACGTAAGCTGGAAACAGATTCATCTGAAGAAAAGTGTTTAAAACAGTCCTGTCCTGAAGTACCTAAGCTGGAATGAAGCAGTGATCATAACAATACACACTGTTAAACTAGATTTTAAAAATAAAATCTATTTGATGGAAACTGTCATAACATTCTGCTTCCTCAGAATGGTTTTCATTTACAGCACAAAAAATAGTGTTCACAGTGGAGCTTAATATGACTTGGTTTGATCGTGCTTCATGATCCTTCAGTCTTGCAGGTATCCTTCTGGAATAACCTATCTCTGTGTCTCTCTTTCTCCTCAGTTTTTTTTTTCTTCATAATCCAAGTTAGTACTTTCAGGACAGAAATAAACATGAAGTTAACTGCCATTGTACATGTTTAATTATTTGAAAGAGAAATGTTACCTAAGCATTTGAATAGCAGTGAATCAAGAGTATGTATAAGTAGTGATTTGTAGTAATTAGACCAAGATTATGTGACAGGTAGTGCAGTTTTTACTCCTGCACATTTTCAGTTCTGGAATTAATTATTTTTCTATACAATTTTAAAAATTCGGCAAAATTGCCCTGCTTGTTTGTTGTGGGGGGTATAGTCATCTTATACATACTCTGCTTTTGGAAGAAACATATGAAAGTTGTATATACATGTGTGTGTGTCAGATTTTGTGTGAATTGATACTGTACCACCTTTGTGGCTTTTACCTATAGAGGGCTCAATTTGTATTATATATAATTAATGTAATGTGCAAATAAGTCTTGTCACTTGAATCAATTGAACAGTGCCTGGCAGGGAGGAAGTACCGAATACAAATGGGGTGCCTGGTGCTAGCCACATTCACAAAATGTTAGCATTGATGGCTTAGACATAAATTTATGTCCAAGAAATCTGTGCAAGGATCAAGCCTAGGTTGTTTTCAGCAAGAATTTAGTGTTGTGTATTAAGATTTTACGTGCCCTGTTGCTGATTTCTATAACATAGATTTGGAGTTATTTTGTAACTGTGAGATATAATTTGAGGGTATTAATTACTTACATTGTGTTTAAAAATAATTCTTTGCTAGCATACCTGAAACAATGATGTCTTTTGTGTTCATTCATTGATTTTGACTTGCAGGTTAACTTTTTTCGTGCATGAACTACAGCCTGATGAATGAACTTCAGAACTTGGTTTGATTATGCTGCCTTGAATTATCTGTGAACAGAAACTTGCATTTATATCACAGATGGAGTAAATGTGGTAAAGACAGTTTATCTGGATGTACTTGCATTGTGAAGTGGAATGTGAAAGTGTATTTGTATTGTTGACACTTGTTTCTGTTCAGGTAAAAGTTATTGAACATATACATTCAGCAGATCTGTTCACCTCATGGTGGTGCATCATATATGCCAAGCTTATTTATAATTGTAAAATTATGTGAATTTATTCCTGTGTTGTATGTGTAGTAGGTTGTGCAGTGAAAAAAGTGTACTGTACAAAATACTTTTTTTATGTTATATCATGGCATATCCTTGAGTGATGAATCAGTGGTAATTAACCCATTTCAGGGGTTGCTCTGAGGAAGCCGTGAATTTAAATGACTACCATTACTGTGTCATCTGTGGTTGGTACTCAGCGTGATAGAGTTAACAAAATCGTCTGATTCGAAAGTCAATATTATTTCAGTCTCTGTTCAGGTATTATGAAATACACACACAGAAAAAATGTTTCAGGGCCAGAGCTGTGTAATTGCAGTAACAGTGAATCAGTGTTGAAAGTACATAGAGTTGTTTTAAAGACTCCCTACGTTGAATTACTGAAACTGTGTGCATAATATTTCTCAAACTTTCACTGATTTACTATAAATAACTGCACAAGTTAAATCATCACTGTTTCTTTATAGAGAGTTTTGGATATTACTAGTAGTATCTGTTTTTATACTTTCTTCCTGCTTTGTCTCTTACGAAATGTCAGACAAGGTTGGCATGAATGTAGTAAACTTTATGAAAAAAAACTGGCAATTTAAAAACAATACACAGGTATTTGTACTCAAGGGACTAAAGTGTTCTAGTTTTACATAGAGTTATGAAAGAAGTGCTATAAAGTAGTCTAGAACATAGGGATACAAATGTCCAATCACGTGTAATTACAAGGATTTCATAAACAAAAGTAAATGATTGCTATTACGTGTATGAACCAGTGTGGCATAGTTGGTATAGCGACTCCTGGGGGCCGGATGGTTAGGGCTTAGAATCCCGCTATGGGCATGAGATTTTTCTCTTCTCCAAAATGTCCAGACTGGTGCTGTGGCACAACCACCATCCTATGCAGTAGGTACCAGGGTTCTATCCTGGCGGTAAAACAGCCAGGAGGTGGTGATAACCACTCACCTCCTTTAGTGCCAGTGTCAGGAATGATTGGAGCTGTTCCTCTACGTTATATGCCTTCATGGCCTGGACAGGGAAAACTTAACCTTTGCATGTTGTACAGTAAAAACTATCAAATCAGAGTTTTGTTGTTGGAGCCAGAATATGTTAATAAAAACTGTATTGCATTTCTTTGGGTTTTTGACACCGTCCTCTTGACAGATCGAGAATCAAGCCTGAAGTAAAGCAAGATGTGCAAATCCAGCATTTTCACAAAAATGTTGCCCAGTAATTTTTGTCCCATGTTGTGTTCAAAAACTTTTCAACCATCCATATTCCAGAAATATGTGTAATATACTTATGTAGGATAAATGTAATCCATATCAGAGAATCAATGACAATGAAAAACCAAATAAAAAAATCTGTCATTAATTTAAAATAAAGGCAAAAAAAGAGAAAAAACCATCATATACACTTTCATTCCTTCTACAATAGAACCCCCCTTTTAAGTTTTTATGGGACCGGCTTTTTCACATTCAACTGAGAAAATTATTATCTGGGAGTTGTGTCACAGTCAAATGAAATACTATTACTTACTCCATGGTGCAGAGTCCTTGAGAAGGTAACTGGTTTGCAGCTAGTCAAGAAATTCCCCGCATTTCACGGAACCCGAAGATTCATTACCGCACTCACAAGTGTCTGCCACCTGTCTCTATCCTGGACCAGCCCAATCCAGTCCATATACCCACATCCCACATCCTAGAGATCCATCCTAATATCCAACCATCTATGCCTAGGTCTTCCCAGTGGTCACCTTCCCTCTGGTTTCCCCAGAAAAACCCTATACACCACCCTCTCCTCACCCATACATGCCACATGCCCAGCCCATCTCATTCTTCTCGATTTTATCACCCGCACCATATTGGGTGAGGAGTACAAATCATTTAGCTCCTCG